>OBLO01002742.1_pt1 | contig 13302 bp, 12 predicted proteins | sample 1519401 | NCBI WGS metagenome assembly OBLO01 (sample SAMEA2602897, study PRJEB22501) | metagenome | reverse complement strand
CGGGCTGCGATGGAAGGTCTCGGATATGTGAACAACAACGTGATCATGTCCATGTCCACGCTTTGTCTGCCGGTTTCACCGAAGTTAAAGCTCACGGATCACGGACTTTTGACGGTGCCGGGGCAGGAACATGTGCCGTTGGTTGAGAAGTACGGGAAGTAGTTTTACGGCCCGCCGCCGGTTTTTCTCCCCGGATAGTGGAAGAGCCGGATCAGATCGAAATTATGAAGGATGAAATTAGAACGATGAAGAAGATTATCAAAGACGGCATTGTTGTGACGATGAACGCGGCAGGTGATGTCTGGGATCATGGTTATGTAATGTTTGAGGATACGAAGATCCTGGCAGCAGGTCCGGAAGATGAGCTTGAGAAGACGCTTCAGGAGCTTACTGCGCAGGGGATCTTAAAAGCTGGCGAGACATTCGAGGAGATCGATGCGAAGCGCGCCATCGTGATTCCGGGTCTTGTGAACACCCACTGCCACCTCGGAATGATCTCGTTCCGCGGTCTCGGGGACGACTGCAAGGACCGCCTGCGGGTGTTCCTGCTTCCGATGGAGAATCAGGCCATGGACGCGGAGATGGCCAGGCTTTCCACGAGATACGCCATCGGCGAGCTGCTGCTCTCCGGCGTGACGACAGTGCTTGACATGTACTATTTCGAGGAAGTCGTGGCGAAGGTCATGGACGAGATGGGGATCCGCGGAATCGCCGGTGAGACGGTGATGGAAAAGGATTCCTGCGACAGTAAGAACGCGGATGAGGCCATCGAGCGTGGAATCGCACTGATCGAGGCGTACAAAGATCACCCGCGTGTTTCCGGAGCGATCACGCCCCACGGAACGACGACCTGCAGCCCGGAGACTTTAAAGCGGGCATATGAGGAGGATGTAAAGGCGGGAACCGTATTTACGCTCCATGTGGCGGAGATGGACTACGAGATGACCCAGTTAAGGGAACAGTATAACATGACGCCCATCGAGTTTATGGAGCATATCGGAGTCCTCGGACCGAATACGCTGGCGGCCCACAGCATCCGCACGACGGAACATGACGTGGAGATCCTCGCGAAGCACGGCGCGTCTGTGGCTCACTGCATTGCCTCCAACACGAAGGCCGCAAAGGGCGTAGCCCCGGTGTCACTGATGCATAAGCACGGCATGTCCGTCGGCTTCGGTACCGACGGTCCGGCGAGCGGAAATACGTTAGACCTGTTCATCCAGATGCGGATGTGCGAGAACTTCCACAAAAATGAGCTCCGTGACCGCAGCGCGTTCCCGGCAAAAGAGGTCGTCTCCATGGCAACGATCGAGGGAGCAAGATCGTTAGGACTCGGTGACATCACCGGTTCCATCGAGCCCGGAAAACAGGCGGATCTCGTCCTCGTAGAGACCGACTCCCCGAATATGTTCCCGGTATACGATCCGTATTCGGCGCTTGTGTACAGCGCGATTGCATCGAATGTGAGAGATGTTTATGTTGCGGGTGAGTGCCTTGTAAAGGAAAAGAAGCTTGTCCGTGAGGACTTCGCGAAGATCAGGAATGACCTTCGGGAGAAGATGGAGCGGACAGCGTTTAAGGATATGAAGAATCTGGTATAGAAGATAGAAAAACGGCTGATTTTACGATGAATGTAAAATCAGCCGTTTTTATTACAATGAAAAGTTCATTCTGGCTATTCCTAAGAACAAACTTATTTAGGCAATACGGTATAAATACGATAGATAAAAGCACCGTAATGCAGTCAGTCAGAGCCTGACCGTAGATCATGTTATATGGCAGAACCGGAGGAATGTCAAGGATAGTTCAGAAAGTGAAATATCTAATCCACCAGCTCATTCTGATGTCTCGACAAATGCTCATAGGGCAGGATCAGGCGTCCGCGGTAGAGGCCGCAGCCATCGTTTACGAGGTCATTATTGATGGCGGAGAACATGTTTACGTCGAGGTCGGCGAGGTTTAAGGTTACGAGGCGGTGGCAGCGCCCGTAGGCTTCGTCAAAGTAGACGCATTCGCCCGCAGGGATCTCATCGCGGCGGGCACGCTCGCCCTCCTGGCGCTTCTCGTAGCTTAAATGGTTGGCAACACCGATCTCTGCGATGTCATCCATGTGCTTGGTGCGGAGTTGGACTTCCATGTAGCTGCGGGAGCTGTTGTCGTAGAAGGTGATGTGGAGTGACTGGTAGTCCTCAGAAGTATTTCCACAGATATAGTCGCGATAGTAAGGCTTCACATCATCGTTTAATAACGGCGAGGTGCTTTTCTTCACACCGTAGGCCGGTTCCGCGGTAAATCCCCGCTCTTCGAGAAAGCCCGGAAGTTCGTTGGCGATCTGGTAGAGGTATCGGAGGTCAGCTTCTTCCTGAGATTCATCAGGTTTCAGGTAGCATTTCGGCAGAGAAGTCACGATCCGGTATGCGATCAGATCCCGAAAACAGCTGAGGCGCTGCTTGAGTTCGGAGATCGACGGGTAGGCCTTATTTTCCATATAGTAATCATAGATATATTCGACGATGTAGCCGTTGAACTTTGCCTCCGCGCGGATCAGGGATTTGATGCGTCCTTTGAAGTTAAAGGCCAAAAGCGGATATTCCTTTGCCATATGGATATAAAATTCCCGGATCTTCTGGGACTGGGCAGTAAGGAAATCATTGTGCTCGAGCAGCTCCCGGATCTGGAGCAGAAAGTTCGCATGCATCAGGTCGATCTCATTGCCGGTACACTTTGCCTCTTTCTTCAGATCCTGGCTGTAGTTTTTCAAAATTTTGAACATGGTATCGCCGGAATAAAGATAATCATTTAATGTAACCATGGATGTCACTCCTCTGTCGTAGATAATTACATTTTACCAGAATTACCGTCATTGGCAAGAAAAATTGCTTGCCTTAAAAGTTAGTCTATGCTAACATACCACGGACAACTGTACGGCAGCGTATGTTTATGAACGGGAAGGAATTAAAAATGGAGATCAAACAGCTGGAATATTTTGCGGCGGCGGTGGAGTATGGGAGCCTGAACCGCGCGGCAGAAAATATGCTCAGGAAGTGGCAGAAATATGCTGGAGATCGGAATGATCTGTGCAGAAGCAGGAGAAAAGATCGCCAGGGTGTCTGCGAACATGGCAATGACAGCGGATATGGAAGTGCGTGCCAGCTCCACAGCGACCACCGGCGCGATTTACGGACAGCGAAGTTCAGGCATATAAGCAGGATGTGAAGAATATTATGATCCGCATGGGACTTCTTTCCGGTGAAGAGGTTCATACAGTGCAGCAGAAAAATGTGACCAGAGCAGAGTATCTGGAGGCAGAGACAGATGGATTGTGGTATCCGGTATTTTCCGCAGGAGATACGTTCGCGGGAGGTGCGGTTCTGGGAACGGTGAGAGATATCTGGGGAAACCTTTTACTGGAGTATCGGGCAGACTATCCGGGAATCATTCTGTACCAGACGGTGGGTCTTGGCGTGAAGACAGGGGATCCGCTGATCGCTTATGGGGAATATGCGGATAGATAAATGATAGATGTGAAATAAAAATGTCAATAAAAAGCCATTTTATGGGAAAGTCCTGGAATTCAGGAGATATCCATAAAATGGCTTTTTATGCTGCCATGTATACGAAAGAAGCTGCCGGCGGCAGGTTTCGCAGGCGCGCATTGGAGCAAACAGGATATTAAATCTTAAAGCATTTCTGCAGCTCTCGATACTGTCCGAGAACCAGGATCGTATTGCCGTCTTCAAAGACGGTTTCCGGCTTGACGGAGAAATCCAGAGTGCCGTTTCGCCGGACGGCAATGATGTTGATGCCGTATTTTTTCCGGATATCGATCTCACCTACGCTCATACCGACCCAGCGTTCCGGAAGATCTACCTCATAGATATCGTAGTCGCCTTCCAGATTGACAAAATCAAGAATGTGGTTGGAGCTGAAGCGGATCGCAGTCCATTTCGCAAGCTGCTGTTCCGGGTAGACGACCTGATCGGCACCGTTCCGCAGAAGAAATTTCTGGTGAACATCACTGGAAGCGCGGGAGACAACGAGCTTTGCGCCGAGTTCCTTTAAGAGTGACGTTGTTTCAAGGGAACTCTGGAAGTTATCGCCGATCGCGACGATGCAGGCATCAAAATTGCGGATTCCCAGAGAGGAAAGGAAGGACTCGTTTGTACTGTCACCGATCTGTGCTTCCGTCACATAGGGAAGGACTGCGTTGACGCGTTCCTCCGTACTGTCAACGGCCATGACCTGATGTCCGAGGTTGTGAAGATGCATGGCAACATGTTTTCCAAAACGGCCGAGGCCGATCAAAAGAATTGATTTCATAATTTTCTCCTTAAATATATTATCCGACGGAAATTTTTTCCTGCGGGAATTTTCCGCACTGAATCTTGTACCCGGACATGGTCGCGTAGATGATCGTGAGTCCGCCAACGCGGCCGATGAACATAAATGCGATCAGGATCAGCTTCGATGGAACGGAAAGTGTCGGGGTGATCCCGAAGCTCAAGCCTACCGTAGCAAGCGCAGAAATCGCCTCAAACAGGCACGGTATAAGAGGCAGGCTTTCCAGAATGCTGAGCGTCATGGCACACAGGATACCGAGGCTTGTATACATGAAAAGGATCGCGATCGCTGTGGCGACAATATCGGGGACAATGCGCCGTTTAAACATTTCCGGGCTGTCCTTTCTGGCAAAGACAGCAGTCGCGCAGGAGATCAGAACGGCCAGAGTTGTCGTCTTGATTCCGCCGGCGGTGGATCCCGGACTTCCTCCGACCAGCATGAGAAGGATCATAAGGAACTGGCCGGATTCCCGCATGGAGGAAAGATCCGCTGTATTAAAACCGGCAGTTCGCGTTGTCACCGACTGGAATAAGGATACAAGGATCCGTTTTCCGACCGGGATATCCTGAAATTCCAGAAAAAAGAAGAGGATAGCCGGGATAAAGATCAGTGCCAGCGAGTAGGAGAGGATGACCTTACTCTGCATCCGGTATCGGGAAATATGGTGCCGGTTTCTGTAAATATCATCCCAGGTCAGAAAACCGATTCCGCCGATCACGATAAGCAGGATGATCACGAGATTGATCAGCGGGTCATATGCGTAGGACGTCAGGGAGGAATATGCTCCCCGGACACCCAGCAGATCGATTCCGGCGTTGCAGAATGCGGATACAGAGTGAAATAAAGACATCCAAACCCCCGGGACACGCCCAAACGCGCGGCAAAATCCTGTGCCAATGAGGAGGGCGCCGATCGGTCCGCCCCCGAGAGTGCTTATTAAAATAAACCCGGCCGGGCGAACAATCCCGCGGAGCGGGGGGGCAGCGCCCGATCCCGCCATGATCCCCCGCTGGGAAAGCCCAATCTTCTTTCCGGAGAGGATCGTAAAGGAAGCCGAGATCGTCACAACGCCGAGACCGCCGGTCTGGATCAGAAGCAGAATTACGGCATGTCCGAAGGAAGACCAGTAGGTTCCGGTGTCACAGACCACAAGACCGGTCACGCAGACGGAGGTGACGGAGGTAAACAGGGCATTTACAAATGGAGTCCAGCTTCCGTCCGCGGAGGATACCGGCAGCATCAGGATGCCGGCGCCGAGCAAGATCACGAAGGCAAAGCCTAAAACAATGATCTGAAATGAATTTAACCGCCTGAAAGCGGAAAGAATACGAAACATAATCTGAATCCTTTCATAAAGCATTTGTTCCATTATAAACGTTTATGGATGTAAAGAAAAGCGAAATTTATGGATTTTAAAGTTCTGAAAATTCCTGATTCGCACAGGAAATTATAAAGAGCGGCTGGATACGTTCTGGTCTGCGAAAAGTGTAAGAGGTGGACGTGTGGAAATTATTTCCAGGTGGTCTGTTTAAAAATGTTGTAATTACAACATACGAAAGCTGATTTCGCGGATATAATGCGTACATGGTTCGGCGGTGCCGGACAGGGAAACATGATGACTTATCGGTTATGGCTGTCGCAGGGACGGCAGGTGTGTCAGGATAATTTGAGATCGGCAAAACTGCGAAGACAGTGTTGGCTGCTTGTATGGGCTGCCTGGAGTCACGCGGGAAGAGTCGGGGAAATATATGGAGGTATATGAAATGGATCAGAAAATGTTTTGTTATCAGTGTGAGCAGACCGCAGGCTGCGCGGGATGTACCGGGAGCACGGGTGTCTGCGGAAAGACGGCGGAGACAGCAAGGCTGCAGGACCAGCTTGTAGGTGCGATGATCGGGCTTGCGAGATCGGCAGAAGGCGTGGAATGTCCGGGAGATCAAGTGTACCGCACGGTGATCGAGGGGCTTTTTACGACACTTACGAATGTAAGCTTTGATGATGACGCGATCCGGGCGCAGATTGAGAAAACGCACAGGGAGAAGGAGCGGCTGCTCGCAGCGCAGGTGAAGAAAAGTGCAGGACCGCGCGAAAAGGCAGTGGGAGAGTCAGGTGCGGCAGAGAATGCAGCTTGTGCGGCAGCAAGTGTGCAGGATACGGATGATTATAATCTCGGTCTGCTGTGGGACATGGACCCTGATATCCGCTCCCTGAAATCCCTGATCCTGTTCGGATTAAAGGGTATGGCGGCGTACGCGTACCATGCGCTGATGCTGGGGGCATCTGATGAGACGGTAAACCAGTTCTTCTTAACGGGACTCCGGGAGATCGCAAAAGACGGCACCGTCGAAAGCCTGCTCCCGACGGTCCTGAAGGTCGGCGAGGTGAACCTCACCTGCATGGCGATGCTGGACGCAGCAAACACGGGAACTTACGGGACTCCGATCCCGGTCAGCGTACCGCTTGTAGTAGAAAGAGGACCGTTTATCGTTGTGACGGGACATGACCTCAAGGACCTGGAGCTTCTCTTAAAGCAGACAGAGGGAAAAGGCGTTAACATCTACACCCACGGCGAGATGTTGCCGGCCCACGCTTACCCGGAGCTCAGAAAGTATCCGCAGTTAAAGGGCAATTTCGGAACTGCATGGCAGAATCAGCAGAAGGAATTTGCGGATATCCCGGCTCCGATCCTCTTTACCACAAACTGCCTGATGCCGCCGAAGAAATCCTACGCGGACCGCGTGTTCACGACGGAGGTCGTAGCATATCCGGGAATGGTTCATATTGATGATGAGAAAGACTTTACCCCGGTGATCGAGAAGGCGCTGGAACTCGGCGGATATCAGGAAGACCGCCAGTTTACGGGAATCAACGGCGGAACTCAGGTCATGACAGGATTCGGACATGGAACGATCCTTTCCATGGCTGATCAGGTCATCGACGCGGTAAAATCCGGTGCGATCAGACATTTCTTCCTCGTTGCGGGCTGCGATGGCGCGAAGCCGGGAAGAAACTACTATACGGATTTTGTAAAGCAGACTCCGGCGGACAGCGTTGTCCTGACGTTAGCATGCGGCAAGTTCCGCTTTAACGATCTGGATCTTGGAAATATCGGCGGTCTCCCGCGGATCATGGATATGGGCCAGTGCAACGATGCCTACGGTGCCATCAAGGTGGCTATGGCGCTGGCGGAGGCGTTTGGGTGCGAGGTGAACGAGCTTCCGCTGTCCTTCGTGCTCTCCTGGTATGAGCAGAAGGCAGTGTGTATTCTCCTGACACTCCTACATCTTGGGATCAGGAATATCCGCCTCGGCCCGTCCTTACCGGCGTTCCTCTCCCCGAATATCCTGAATTTCCTTGTGGAGAACTACGGAATCGGTCCGGTGACGACACCGGAGGAGGATTTGAAGGCGTTATTGGGATAAGATAAAAAGCCCCCGGATAGGGAATGTGCCAGCGGTCAGTTGACTAGCTGCGGTAGTTCCTTATCCGGGGACTTTACTTATGTATTTAAATTACAGTGATCCGCATTATCTGCGGTCAACCGAATTTTACAGATGCTGTAAAAGCTCCAGCTGTTCTCCGTTCGGTCCAATAAAAAACGCGTTTCGGATGCCGCCGAAGATCGGGAGGTCAGCTGCCTTGTCGACACCGCCCCGGAAGTTTGTGATCCCGGCTGCCTTTAAGTCTGCGATGGCAGCGTCGATGTCATTGACTTCGATTGCGATGTGCGGGAAGAGACCGCCCTGGGCGGTCACATCAGTGCCGTCATGTGGCTCGATGATCTCGAGGTCAAAGCCCGGCATGCTGACGATCTTGATGTGGTTAGTTCCAAGCGGCTTCTGGACATCAGCCTGTCCAGTGACCTTTCCACCGAGACATTCGTAGAATTTTATGGATGTTTCAAGATCCTTTGTGAAAAGCGCGATATGCGCAAGTCCTGTGATGTGTTTCATGATAAGAATCCTTTCCGCGTTCCAGCGCAGCAAATCTCCAGATAAAAGCACCAGATCAGAAGCAGATGGTCTTACCTGAGTGATCCTACAGAGGCGGAAACGCTGTTGCTGTAGTTTTTCTATCTCAAACTATGCTTATTATAGGATTATTTGAAACAGAGTGCAAGAAAAAAGTAAGCGACTGATCCCTGCCCGTGTACAGCAACAATTTTCTCAGTGACGGGCAGAAAAAACTGTGCTATACTCTTGTATTATGAAAAATTTTATTGTATTTGATTTGGAATGGAACCAGAACCCGGGCGGTAAAGAAGCGTCTGTGGAACGGCTTCCTTTTGAGATCTTTGAGATCGGAGCAGTAAAACTGAATGAAGAGCGTGAGAAGGTTGCGGAGTTTCACCGGATCATCCGTCCCTGTGTGTACCGCCAGATGCACCGGATCATCTCTGAGGTGACCCATGTTTCAATCGAAGAGTTAGAGCGGGATGGAGAGCCGTTTGCGGCGGTGATGGAGGATTTCCTTAAATGGTGCGGCGAGGACTGCATATTCTGCACCTGGGGAAGTATGGACCTTACGGAACTGCAGAGGAACATGGTCTATCATGGGATGACGATCCCGTTCCCGAAACCGTTCCTTTTTTATGATGTCCAGAAACTGTACAGCCTGTGCTATCAGGACGGAAAGGCGAGAATTTCGCTTGATGAAGCGGTGGAGTCCTTTGCGCTTGATGTGGACGCGCCGTTCCACCGGGCACTGGGGGACGCGGAATATACGGGGCGGGTGCTGCAGGCGATGGATTTTGATTCCGTGAAAGATTATGTGTCCGTGGATTATTATCTGCCGCCGGAGAGCGAGGATGAGGAGTTCACACTGCGGTTCCCGGAGTATACGAAGTTCGTATCACAGATGTTTGAGACAAAGGAAGAGGCGATGGAGGAAAAGCGGGTGACGGATATCATCTGCACGAAATGCCGTCGGATGCTGCGGAAGAAGATCCGCTGGTTTTCCTCAGGACAGCGCTATTATCTGTGTCTTGCAACATGTCCGGAACACGGTATGATGAAAGGAAAAATCCGGATGAAAAAGTCGGAGGACGGCAGAGTTTTTGCCGTAAAGACGGTAAAACCGGTGGATGAGGAAGGTGCAGAAGCTGTTTTCCTGAAAAAAGAGGAGGCCCGGATCCGCCGTGCGGAGAAAAGCAGACAGAAGAAACTCCATGGAGTGGAATAGAGGCTGCAGCCCGGAAGATATGGCAGCAATTGAGCACTTTGCTCCTGAACAAAACGGATGTGAAAAGATAGAAAAAGAGCAGAGGTATTGCTTCGAAAAGCATACATCTGCTCTTTTAGTTTACATAAAATAAAACTTATCGTCTCCGAAAACGATCTCTGAGCCGCTCCCGGAATCCCGGCTGCTTAATCCCAGACTTGGATCTTAAGTGCTCTTCCATGATCATATCAAATTCTGTGGAAGAATATCCCCATTCCTTTAAACGTTTTTCGCGCCGCTGATGACGGAGAAAACGCTCGTTCTGGGCTTTATTTTCCTGATAGATCATGATTCCGAAGACGGCGCCGCCAATGGCTCCGATGACAGCGGCAGCGATCAGGACTTTCTTAACAATGCCGAAAGCAGGAGAGGAGGTCCAGGATGTCTTATTGCTGCCCGTTTTTTTAGAGGAAGGTTCGGTTTTCTTGTCAGGTGCCTTAGAAGGAACGGTTTCAGCCACAGTCTCAGTCTCCGCGGTATCCGTGCTCTGTTTCACTGCTCCGGGCACATATCCCTGTGTCACAGTCGCCTCCAGATAAGCCTGTCCCACAAGCTTATCCCCATAGCGGTAATCGATCCGTGCAATCGCCCCATCAGGTGCATCGTCAGTCAGGTCGTAGTCCAGTGTGGAAGTCACATCGGAGAAGTTCCCATCCGCAGGTAAAGTCACTGCACTGTTTTTATTTACCGTGAGTCTTGTAGCACTCCCGGAAAAGATCCCGGAGATCGTCAGATCATCAGCCACCTTGCTGTAAGTGCTGTCCTGATCCGCAACCGGAACGGACTTGAAATTTTTAAATCCATAGTCAAATAGTGACTTTGTGTCGGAATAATGAGTCTGATGACCATTGAGAACGACGGCTATGAGTTTCATTCCATCGCGCTCCGCGCATGTCACCAATGTATTTCCCGCGAGCAGGGTGTAACCGGTCTTTCCGCCGATGGCACCGTCGTAATAAAGGGAATCATTCCGCCGCAGCATTCTGTGGTGGGCGTAGTAGCGCCAGCCATCCGGGTACTGCTTTAATTTCCCCGCAGGAACGTCATAGTACGTTGTGGAATCAACTTCTACAAATGTCGGATTATTAAATGCCGCCTTCGCGATCAGTGCCATGTCATAGGCGGACACATAGTGGTTCGGATCATTCAGACCGCTCGGGTTTGCGAAATGGGAGTCCGTACATCCAAGCTCCTCCGCCTTCTCATTCATCTTCTCCGCAAAAGCATCAATACTGCCTGCGCAGTGTTCGGCCAGAGCGTTTGCAACCTCATTCGCGGACTGTAAAAGCAGGGCATAAAGACAGTCCCGGACACTTAACGTATCTCCGGCGCGGGCCCCCAGAATGGAGGAGTTCGGCTCAAGAGAGTTCACCGCTGTGTTGGAGAACGTCACGGTCTCATCAAGCCCACAGTTTTCAATCACGATCAGTGCCGTCAGGATCTTTGTGATACTTGCCGGATAATACGGTTCATGGCTGTTCTTCTCGAACAAAACCGCTCCCGAATTGATGTCCATTAGGATCCCGCCGTCCGCTGAGATCGAGATCTCCGACGGCCACTCAGCCGCCGCATATGCCGTCTGTCCCGGACAAAAGCCGAGGATCAGCGTCAGACAGAGAAAAATACTTAAAATTCGTTTCATGGAACTCCTTGAAAAAATTGCCGCCATGTTTACCCGACGTGGCGGCTGTTTTGATGTCTTAAATCCCATCGGCACAGCCGATCAGGAATGGATTTTTGCCTGTAATTGTGAAGAATTGAATGATCACAGTACTCGTACTATGGATTATAGCAGTTTGAAGACAGGGCTGCAACCGATAAATGATATAAAAAGAGCCGACAGATCTATCTGCCGGCTCTTTTATATAATACCAGATTTCCAACAAAAAATACCATAACGATCCCTGCAAACACCATCGCGATCCGGGCGGCGGTATCGAAAAAGAAACCTTCCGGAACGATGTTGATGAGCATATCGGTGCGTGGATCGAGGACCCACAGATCATTGTTGAAAAAGATTTTGTGGAAAACAATAAAATATTTCGTGAAGTCTGTGGATATAATGCCGATCAAAACTAAAGCCACGGCAAAGACTGCGCCGGTGCCGATGCAGAGGGACTTCGGGATCAGGCGTTTTAACGCCGCGGTCCGCTCTGAGCTCTTATGCCCCCAGAAATAAGCCAGGGACGCGAAGCATAGGGTGATCAGAATTCCGATCCGGCGAAGCCATAATCCGCCGATGAAGAGTCCCTGCACGTCCTCCATATGGGCAATCTCCCGGTCATTGAAGAATTCCCGGTATTCCCCGCCCATGGTGGTGTATACGTGAAGGTTTTCACGCTTTCCGCGAAGAAATGCCATCATTTCATCGGTAACGTCTAAAAGATCATCCATGGTCATCTCAGGAAGATCATTCAGAACCTGATATTTCGTGTATTCCTTCTCATAATATCCCGGCGTCCAGTAGGTGACTGCCTCCACGGATGTGATAAGGAATGCGATGATCAGCCAGAACGCGGTAAAGATCCCGGCGGCATAAGTAATGGCCGTTGCTTGTTTTGTCATTTCGTGGTACTCCGTTTGATTACTTTTAGTCTTGTGAACTCCTCGCGGTCCTTTTCCTCCAGGGCGTTGGTGATGTCCTTCACAAGTGCCTGGTATGACGGGATCGTGATGTTCTTTAGTGCATTAGCCCGCTTCTGGGTCTTCTTAATGCTCTCGGCAAGACGGTAGGCGGATGTCTCCACGGTTGCGAGGTCTGCGGTCAGTTCCTTCACGCGCTCGAAGGCGATCCGTGCCTCGTCCAGCGAATCGCTGGTGCTGTAAAACGAATAAGGCGGTTTTTCATCTTTTGACGGTGTATACTCGACAAGCGGGATCTCCGTTCCCATGATGCTGCGCGCCTTGATCCGGATATCATCCGTGACGGGAAGTGAATCTGCGATCTCCTCCACATAGTGGATTCCCATCTCGATATTGGCCTTCTGGAGTGCCTTGTAGGCGGCGGTAAAAGTGGAATCGATCTCGGACTGGATCGCTTTTGCCTGATCGATCAGGCCCATAAGCTCCCGCAGCAAGATGTTCCTCTTTTTATCCATCAGTCCGTACCCCTGAGTCGCAAGGGCGAGGGAGTTTTTCGCAAGGATCAGATTTCCCTTGGTGGGGAATGTGTTCGGATTCATGAGATCCCCTCCTTATGAAGCGTCTGAAGCGGCGTCTGCAGGTTTATAATACTTGTCTAAGATCTTCGTGTCAATACGGTCGAGCTCTTCTCGCGGAAGAAGTCCTAAAAGCTCCCAGCCGATGTTTAAGGTGTCGATGATGGTACGATTGTCATGGATATCCTGTCCGATGAACCGTTTTTCAAATTCCCGGCCGAATTCCAGATATTTTTTATCGATCGGGGAGAGCTCATCTTCACCGATAACAGATGCGAGGGCTCTCGCGTCGCCCACCTTTGCGTAGCAGGAAAACAGCTGGTTTGCCACATCCTGATGATCTTCACGGGTAAATCCCTCACCGATGCCGTCCTTCATAAGACGGGACAGGGACGGAAGAACGCTGATCGGCGGGTAGATTGAGTGGCCGGTTTAGGTGCGGGCCAGAACGATCCTACCTTCTTTGGTGTTACCGGGAAGGGCCGGGGGCGGGGGGGGGGTGTTATCGTTCTGCATGGTAAGGAGTGGGGGCGCTGTGGGAGAACAGTTGTCTTCCGCGACGGATCATGCGGGCTCCTCGAGG
>OBLO01002732.1_pt1 | contig 13334 bp, 8 predicted proteins | sample 1519401 | NCBI WGS metagenome assembly OBLO01 (sample SAMEA2602897, study PRJEB22501) | metagenome | reverse complement strand
AGAAGACGGCATACGAGATTACAAGGTGACTGGAGTTCAGACGTGTGCTCTTCATCTTAGTTTTGATGCCCAGGTGAAGAGCTATTTAAAAATGGGTATTAACTTTGCGTTTAGTAATTCCCGTCAGAAATTGACTGTATCTGACGAGTCGTTGATTAGAACTGCTTTATTGCAGAGTCCGAGTGTGGCTGTTCGTAATGCTGAAGGCACATTTGACGGACCGGATACGGACGAATGGGTACAAACGAATCCGGTGGGTCTTGCCATGATTAAGGATAACCGCAACGAGAAAATGGGTATTCGGGCAAACACCTATGCTGAAGCTACTATCATTGACGGACTGACGTTTAAAACGGAATTGTCTTTCGATTATGGGGTAACTAATACTTATAAATTTGATCCCTCATATACTTTTGGTGCGATTGAAAATACGGACCGTCAGGGGACTTTCTCCAAATCATATAATAAGTTCTGGAGTTGGAGAAATATCGTGAATTACATGAAAACTTTTGGAGTGCACAATGTGAATGCAATGATTGGCCAGGAAATGCAGGAGAGCAAATGGGAATATCTGATGGGAAGCCGTATGGGATATTTGTCCAATGCCGCAACCGACCTGACATTGGGAGATGCCGCAACAGCCAAGAATAATGGTAATAGTGGAGAAAGTTCGATTTTATCTTATTTCGGCCGTCTGTTCTATTCATACGATGACAAATATCTGTTGACATTTACTCTTCGTCGCGACGGTTCTTCCAAATTCTACAAAGATAATCGTTGGGGATGGTTCCCGTCGGCTGCTTTGGCTTGGAAGGTTTCCAATGAATCTTTTTTGAAAGACAACAATATTATTAATAATCTGAAATTGCGTTTAGGATGGGGTGTTGTAGGTAATCAGAATGTGCCTAATAATGCATATAAAGCCATTTATTCATCTGTTGCTACCGTTTGGGGAACAGGATTGCTGGCTGGCAATACTCCGAATCCCGAATTGAAATGGGAGTCTACTTATTCAAGTAATCTGGGACTTGATATTAATCTTTTCCAGAACAGGATTGAATTGATAGCCGATATTTATTATAAGAAAACAAATGATTTGTTGTTGCAAGTGCCTCTTCCTGCTTACGTGGGAACTTCAGGTCAGGGCTCTACTTCCGCACCCTGGAAGAATGTGGGTTCTTTGGAGAATAAAGGACTTGAGTTGACTTTAAATACAGTGAATATTGATAAAGGCGGATTTCAATGGAGAAGTAACGTGGTATTCTCTATGAACCGTAATAAAGTAAAATCGCTGGATACGGCAACCAGCCTGATAGATAAGAGTAATCAGACAGGCGAAACAATAACCGTACTGACACGTACATCAGTAGGAAACCCTATCGGACAGTTTTATGGTTATAAAGTGATTGGCCGCTTTGAAAAGGCTACTGACTTTTACTATAAAGATGCTTCCGGAGCAATTAAGCCGGTAGCATTGCCTGAAGGTATGTCGATTTCCAAGAATAGTATCTGGATTGGTGATTATATTTTTGAAGATGTAAACAAAGACGGTGTTATCAATGAACAGGACCGTACTTATATCGGTAATCCTGAACCGGACTTTACTTTCGGCTTCGGTAACTCTTTCTCTTATAAAGGCTTCGACTTGAGCATTAACCTGACCGGATCGGTGGGAAATGAAGTTGTAAACTGGGGGCGTCGTGAACTTGAAAATCCACGGGGCAATAATAATATCCTGAAATCGGCGTTGGATTATGCACAACTGGCTTTGATTGATCCGAATGGTCCGGATGATTATCGGAATATACAGATTGTAGGCGGTGACCCTTATGCTTGCCGTATGGCTATTGCCAAAGGGACAGATGATTCCAATTATCGTTTCAGTGACCGCTTTGTGGAAGATGGTTCTTTCCTGCGTATTCAGTCTATCTCTTTCGGCTATACGTTCCCGCGTAAATGGTTGGCACCGATTGGTATTCAGAATCTGAAACTTTATTGTAACCTGCAGAATGTATATACATTCACAAAATACAAAGGGATGGACCCGGAAATAGGTTCTGCCAATCAGGACGCTTTGCTTACAGGCTTTGATAACTATCGTTATCCTTCTCCGCGAATTTATACATTCGGTCTGAATTTAACCTTTTAATCATTTAAAGTGACTAAATATGAAAACAAGTAAATATATATACTCTTTCATGTTGGCTGTAGCTTTGGCGTTTGCAGGATGCAGTGACTTCCTCGATTCTGAAGATAACTCCAATATCGCAGGAGATAACTTTTATCAAACGGAAGATGATTTCCGGGCAGCAACAGCTCCTTTGTATAATAAGGTGTGGTTCGACTTTAACGATAAGTTCTATTATGGACTGGGTGATGGACGCGGATTCAACCTTTGTGCGACAACCTCTAATTATATCTATCCTTTTGCCGATTTGACCGAAACCGGATTGACGGGGCCGTTAGTTTCGGCTTGGGGCTCATTATACAATATAGTACAGCAAACTAATAAGATTATTAACGGGATCAAAGGTAACTCATCCAATAGCGAAGAAGTGAAGAACCCATATATTGCTGAAGCACGGTTCATGCGTGGAGTTGCTTATTCCTATCTGGCGATGTTATGGGGAAATGTTATTATAAATGAGGATACGGATGAACTGGTGGCTAATCCAATTGTCAATACTAGCCCGGTAAGTGATGTCTATGAATTTGCGATGCGTGACTTGGAATTTGCGGCAAAATATTTGCCGGAGGTTTCTTCTGCTGCCGGACGTGTCAATAAATACAGTGCCTTTGGCATGTTGTCGCGTGTTTATCTGACGTATGCCGGTTATAGTAGTAACCCTAATAGTGCGACCCGTAATCAGGACTATCTGGATTTGGCAAAGAAAGCGGCTTTAAAAGTGATAGAAAACAGAAATTTTGAACTGATGACTGATTATGCCGATTTGTTTATGATTGATAAAAATAACAACTCGGAAACACTGTTTGCTTTACAATGGGTTAGTAATGGTACGTATGGGGAATGTAATACGATACAGGATTATTTTGCTTGTGAGTCGGCTATTACCGGTAATGACCGTGCATGGGGCGGTTATGTTTTTGCACAACCGGACGTGATTTGGGAGTATGAAAAAGGAGATAAACGGCGTCAGCCGACTTGGATGGCTTATGGCGATCATTATCCTGAAATACAGAAAGCAAACGGAGGATATACTTGTGAGAAGAAAGCATCGGGTACTGTTTCCGGAATTTATTGTAAGAAATATGTTTGTGGTTCTAGCAAAGATAATGCGAAGATCACTTCCGGAAGTACTCCTATCAATACTTACATGTTGCGTCTGGCAGAAGTATATCTGATTTATGCAGAAGCTATATTGGGAAATAATCCTTCAACAGATGATGCCGATGCAATGGAATACTTTAACAAAGTGCGCAAGCGTGCCGGTTTGGAACCCCAAAATTCGATTACTTACGAAGATATTCGTCGTGAGCGTAGACTGGAACTTTGTCTGGAAGGACAGTATTGGTATGACTTGGTACGTAGAGCTTATTATAAACAACAGGAAGTACTCAATTATATCACCGGACAGGATAGGGGTACTGCTATTCCTGTAGTATGGGATGCGGATACACAGACTTTGAAGAGAGACGAGGATTCGGATGAAACGAAGCGTGCCATAGGTGACGTCGATTCCAGTATATTCCTTCTTCCTTATCCGGAATCGGAGACTGTGCAAAATCCTTTGTTGAAAGCGGATCCTATGCCTTATGCATTTAAGGAAGACAGAATAACCGATTTGTTTAACTAAAAACGAGAATACGAATGAAAAGCTTGATATATAAAAATAGTATGAAAGCATTTGGCTTATTGGTGAGTCTGCTCATCTGCTCTTGTTCATTTGTTTCGTGTGACGACGATGACGATAATGGCGGAAGTTCTGTGATGAACATAACAGGGATCTATCTGGAAGACGCGAAGTCGAATGTTCCTGACCGTTTGGTTGATTTTGCCCGTTTGGGACAACTGATCCGAATTGAAGGTGAAGGATTCAACGGATTGAAGAAAGTGTATATTAATGGATATAACTGTTATTTTAATCCGGTATTTGTTTCGAATAAATCTTTTCTGGTTAGTGTGAACAGTAAAGTTCCGACTACAGAAGCAGACGAGAATGTACGTAATACAATTCGTTTGGTAAAAGATGGCGGTGAATACGTTTATGATTTCCAGATTCGTGCTGCTGCACCGTCTATAACGAAAATCTCCAACTGTATGCCGAATGTAGGTGAACCTATCATTGTTTATGGAAGTGGATTGACGGAAATAGCAAAAGTCGTTTTCCCCGGAAATGTGGTGGTGACAGAAGGTATTATTTCTGATCTTGACGGTGAATATTTTATGGTGGATATGCCTGCCGGAGTTTCTGAAGAGGGCGGTTCTATTTTCGTAGAAGGTTCGAATGGTGGTGCTTATTCTCCTGCCTATTTCAATTATAAGAAAGGCTTGTTGTTGAACTTCGACGGAGTGGGTGCACAAGGGGCATGGGGCGATTCTGAAAGTATGATTCAAACAACCGAACTGGAATCAGCTTCGATTGGTGAAGGTAATGTGTCGCAAGGTGCTTACTGTCGTTTGCCATTAGAAAGACAGTTGCCGGTGGCAGCAGCGAAGAATCGTTGTGCTGAAGTTTGGACAGCTGGTAATGGTACTGATCCTGACTGGTTGACGCTGGGTGTCCCTGCTGAAACTCCTGTTACCGAATGTGCTATTCAGTTTGAAATTTATGTGCCCGAACCTTGGTCTGAATCCGGATTCCTGAAGATTTGTGGTCAGAACGGATTCAACGGTGGAGAATGGGAGAGAGACTGTTATAATTACGTACCGTGGCTTGTAGACGGAAAGATTGTTCCTTTCCAGACAACCGGTTGGCAGACTGTAACTGTTCCGTTCAGTGAATTCTACAAATCGAAAGCATCCAGCGGAGCTTGGACCACTTTTGCCGATGTGGCCGCTACCCGTGCATCTGCTTCTTATGCCAACTTCGGTTTCTATTTTGAGAACTCTGATATTACATTGGATAAGATCACAGGTGCGAGCTCGGATAAAGAAACAGAGTTTCTATCCAAAGCAACTTCCGTGAAGATTTATATTGATAACTGGCGTGTCGTACCTTTGACGAAGCCGGAATATACCGATTTCCCGGACGAAGAAGAGGATGCAGAATAATAATGACTTTAAATTGAAAAGATTATGAAATACAGAAATATGCTTCCGTTTGTTGCCTTGTCGGTGCTGATATTGACATCGTGTGACGATAATAAGATGGAGTGGTATAAAGCCCCTACACATGGAGCGGTTACTTCTTCCGAACTGCCTTTACAGTTGGCTGAAAAGATTTCCCGTTACAAGCCGTTGAAAGAATATTTATCCGATCCCAACTTTAAGTTGGGTATCGGAGTGGGGATGGATGAATATCTTGGTGACGAGACAACGACTACCATTGTGAATGAGAACTTTAATGATCTGACGATAGGATATGCCATGAAGCACGGTCCTATGGTCGATTCTAAAGGGAATTTGAAATTTGATAAGGTAGATCAATTGTTTACAAAGACTACAGAAGCGGGTATAAGCATTTATGGACACTGTCTGATTTGGCACACTAATCAGAATGCGAGTTATCTGAATAGTCTGATTGCACCGGAAGTTATTCCGGGACCGGCGGGCAGTAATTTGTTGGATCTGTCAGGCATTGAAGATGGAACCTTTGATGGCTGGAATCGTAAAAATGGAAGTGATGCGATGTCCATTGTGGAAGGGGAAGGACTGACAACTACTTCCAAAGCATTGAAATTTACAGTAGGATCTTCTGTAACGGCTGCTCATTCTGTGCAATTATATACTCCTGACATTTCAGCAGTAAGTGGGCATAATTATGAAATTTCATTTTTTGTCCGTTCGGATAAAGCTGGTAAAGCCCGGTTGACTTTCGCTGGGTTAGGAAATAATTATCCATATAAAGACTGGTATGCTACAGGTGGCAGTTGGACGGAAGCTTTTGAGACAACGTCTCAATGGCAGCAGGTGAAGATCACAGTGAATGATTTTGTTAGTACTACATTTCAGATTGCATTTGAATTTGGTTATTTGCCGGATGTGACTTATTATGTAGATAATATTGTTGTGACAGACAAAGATGCCGATCCTACTGTGGTTAATCTGATTTCTAACGGAGATTTTGAAAGCAAAGCTATTACTCCTTGGGGAGCTTGGAGTAGTGGAAAAGCCGCGATTTCGGAAGAAGGTGAAGGATATGGAAGTTCATATTCGATGAAGCTGACTAGTTCTGTTGACGGAGGGGCGGGCAATGCATATAAGGCACAGGCTGGATATGGCTTTGATACTCCTTTGGAAGTCGGCAAGACCTATGAGTTCTCTGCTATGATTAAAGCAAGTGTCTCAACTACTTTCCAAATTCAAATTCAGAACTCAACGAGTTATGCAGGTGAATGCTATGTAGATGGAAATGTGAGTACGACTTGGACAGAATTTAAGAAAGAATTTACAGTGTCTAAAGAGGATATGAATCGATTCTGTATCAATTTCGGAGTTAGTGCAGGCGATTATTATATAGATAATATCGTATTGTCGGAGAAAGTGGTGGAGACACGTGCAGTCACTCGCGCTTCCGGTCCTACTATCATTGAGAAGACCGACGAAGAAAAAGCCGAGATTATCAGAGATGCTATGGAAGACTGGATTTCAAAGATGGTTACCCATTGCAAACCTTATGTTCATGCATGGGACGTAGTCAATGAACCAATGGATGACGGAAAAACATCAGACATTAAGACTGGTAAAGGCAAAACTGATCTGGCTTCTGATGAATTCTACTGGCAAGATTATTTCCTGACTCCGAAAGACTATGCAGTAGAAGCTTTCAAACTTGCCCGTCAGTATGGAAATCCGGATGATAAACTATTCATCAATGATTATAATCTGGAATATAACCTCAATAAGTGTGACGGTCTGATTAAATATGTGGAATACATCGAAAGCAAAGGGGCCACAGTGGATGGTATTGGTACACAAATGCATATTGCTATTGATTCCAATAAAGACAATATTGCTCAAATGTTCCAGAAACTGGGTGCTACCGGCAAGTTGATTAAAGTATCCGAGTTGGATATTAAGGTTAACACCTCGTCGCCTACTACTGAAAATCTGGCACAACAGGCAGAAATGTATCAGTATGTCATTGATATGTACAAGAAGTATATCCCAGCGGACAAACAATATGGTATTACCATCTGGGGAGTATCGGACAATGAAAAAGAACATGTGAATTGGATACCGAATGATGCTCCGAACCTTTGGGATGCTAATTATGCACGTAAACATGCTTATAAGGGAGTGGCCGATGGTTTGGCTGGTAAAGATGTCAGCGGAGACTTTACCGGAGATTTGGAATAAATGATTTTATAACGATTAAAGAAGGGGAGAGTGAGGGTTACAGTAGTTGTTATTATCTTGGAGTGGATCAAATGAATAACAATAACTACTGTAATCCGCTCGTTCTAAAACTTTCCCTTTCCTCTTGTTTATCGGTGGTTTCAGCTTGAATGTAACATTGCAACAAGTTTTTGTAACATACGTAAACGATGATGTAACAAGCGAGTAATGATTTGAATCAGAATTTCTGGGTAAGTGGGAAGAAACTTCCTAAGTTTGCAAAGTGGAATCCCGATGGATTTCTTCTCTTGCTAAATTATCATGAAATAAAGACATATAAAAGAAAAGACAGAATGAATAAGTATTGGTTTTATAAGGTAGGGTTAGTAGTTGTGTTCCTTTGCTTCGCCTTGTTGGGCGGAGCAAAGGTTAAACTTCCGACTCTTGTTTCCGACGGAATGGTACTTCAGCGTGGGGAACCTGTCAATATCTGGGGAACGGCTGATCCTGATGAAACCGTTGATATAACTTTCCTGAAAAAGAAATATAAGACTGTTGCTGATGTACAAGGTAACTGGAAAGTGACTTTGCCTATATTGAAAGCTGGCGGACCTTATACGATGGCCATTAATGATATCGAATTAAAGGATATTCTTATTGGTGATGTTTGGGTATGTTCGGGACAGTCGAATATGGAATTGCCTGTTTCACGGGTTACAGATCGTTTTCGCGATGAAATATCTACGGACAGTAACTATCCGATGGTACGCTATATAAAAACACCTCTGCTCTATAATTTTCATGCTCCGCAGGCAGATATTCCGGGAATTTCCTGGCAAGCGATGACTCCTGAAAATGTGATGCCTTTCTCTGCTTTAGCCTATTTCTTCGCTAAAGATGTCTATCAAAAGACAAAGGTTCCGGTAGGAATCATAAATTCCAGTGTCGGAGGTTCACCGGTAGAAGCGTGGATCAGTGAGGGAGGGTTGAAGCCTTTTCCATTTTATTTGAATGAAAAGCGTATCTATGAGTCAGACGATTTGATGGAGTCGATGAAAAAAGAGGAGAGGAAGAAAAGTCATGCCTGGAATGTGGCGTTGTTTCAGGGAGATAAAGGGATGCATGAGGCTACCCCTTGGTATGCTGCCGATTATGATGATAGCAATTGGACAGAAACAGATTTGTTTACTTCCGGCTGGGCAACAAACGGACTGAATACCGTCAATGGCTCCCACTGGTTCCGTAAAGACTTTCAGGTGTCTGCACAACAGGCGGGAGAGAAAGCGACTCTTCGTTTGGGATGCATCGTAGATGCAGATTCGGTCTATGTAAATGGCACATTTGTGGGGACTGTCTCTTATCAGTATCCTCCCCGTATCTACACCATTCCTGCCGGATTGTTGAAAGCCGGAAAAAATACAATAACCATACGCCTTTTCAGTTATGGCGGTCGTCCTCAATTTGTAAAGGAAAAGCCTTATAAAATCCTTTTCGGAAAAGGTCAGCCGGAAAAAGGAGAATCGGAGATCAATTTGGAGGGGAGTTGGAAATATCATCTTGGTGCTCCTATGCCCGCTGCTCCGGGACAAACGGCTTTTCATTATAAACCCACAGGACTGTATAATGCAATGATTGCTCCTTTGCTGAACTATACGGTATCCGGTGTCATCTGGTATCAGGGAGAATCGAATGTCTCACGCAGAAATGAGTATAAAGACTTGTTGACGGCTATGATTAGCGATTGGAGACAACGATGGAATAAGTCGGATATGCCTTTCTATATCATTGAGCTGGCGGATTTCCTTTCACCCACAGATAAAGGAGGACGCACTGCCTGGGCGGAATTCCGGAAAGCGCAGGCGGAAGTAGCCGATACAAATAAAAATGTTACTCTGATTAAAAATAGTGATTTAGGAGAATGGAATGATATTCATCCATTGGATAAAAAGACGCTAGGGCAACGAGTGGCAGCAGCTATCTTGATAGAAATGAATACGAAAAACAGAAAATGACCAATTTATCTATTTTATGGAGAATACAATAAAGACCAATGAAGCGAAAGGTTTCTATAAACTCTCTTGGCTTCAACGTATAGGATTCGGTTCCGGTGATTTGGCGCAAAACCTTATTTACCAGACCGTATGTATGTATCTGCTGATTTTTTATACCAATGTATATGGACTTAAACCGGAAGTGGCAGCCGTGATGTTTCTTATTGTCAGGATAGTGGATGTCCTTTGGGATCCTCTGGTGGGTGCTTTCGTCGATAAACACAATCCTAAACTAGGTAAATACCGTTCATATCTTATTTGGGGAGGAATTCCGCTGACTGGTTTTGCTATTCTTTGTTTTTGGAACGGCTTTTCGGGTTCACTGTTCTATGCCTATTTCACTTACGTTGGATTATCCATGTGTTATACATTGATTAATGTGCCTTATGGAGCACTGAATGCGTCACTTACCCGCGATACGAATGAAATCACGGTGTTGACGTCAGTGCGTATGTTTCTTGCCAATTTGGGTGGTTTGGCTGTGGCATACGGTATTCCGATACTGGTGAAGGTGTTGTCTCCCGATGGTAAAATCAATACTACTGCATCTGCTAACGCATGGTTTATTACGATGACTATTTATGCTGTTATCGGATTGGCGTTATTGATGTTCTGCTTTAGCCAGACGAAGGAGCGTGTGGTTATGGATCAGGAGGAGACATCTAAAGTAAAAGTGTCCGACTTGTGGGTAGAATTTTGTAGAAATAAACCTTTGCGTATTTTGGCGTTCTTTTTCATTACTGCTTTTGCAATGATGGCGATTGGTAATTCTGCCGGTTCATATTATATGATTTATAATGTACGTGCACCGGAGATGTTACCTTATTTCATGGCCTTGGGCTCGATACCCGCATTCATTTTCATGCCGATGGTACCTGCCATTAAACGTGCCATTGGAAAAAAGCAAATGTTTTATGTATTCCTTTCAGTCGCTATATTGGGTATGGCATTGCTGTATATTATTTCTGTGGTTCCGGTACTCAAAACGCAGATATGGTTGGTCTTTGTGGCGCAGTTCATAAAATCGACGGGAGTCATTATTGCGACAGGGTATATGTGGGCTTTGGTTCCCGAAGTAATTTCGTATGGCGAATATACTCATGGTAAACGTATTTCGGGTATAGTCAATGCTTTGACTGGTATTTTCTATAAAGCGGGAATGGCTCTTGGAGGAGTTGTACCGGGACTTGTTATGGCTTTTGTCGGATTCGACCAGACAAATGAAGTGTCACAATCACCTTTTGCCGAACAGGGAATACTGTGGCTCGTAGCCGTTATTCCGGCGTTGTTGCTTTTGGTCGCTATGTTCATTATTTCTAAATATGAATTGGAAGATAATGTGATTGACAATATAAATGAGGAGATAGAATCGCGCTGTAAAAAAGGCGAATAGATAAGATAGTAGAATGTTTATTACTCAAAAATATAACGTATGAAACTCAAACGAATAATTCTGTTGTTATTGACAGTGATGTTTTCTTTTTCTTATGGAGAAGTTTTTGCGAAAGATGGAAATTCGCTGAAAAAGGCTTTGAAAAACAAGTTTTTGATTGGCGTGTCAGTGAACACACATCAAAGTTCCGGTAAGGATGTCGCAGCTGTTGAAATTGTAAAGAAGAATTTTAATTCCATCGTGGCGGAAAACTGCATGAAGTCTTCTGTCATTCATCCGAAAGAAAATAAGTATAATTTTGCGCAGGCAGATGAATTTGTCAGTTTTGGTGAGAGCAATCAAATGGCTATCATTGGTCACTGCCTGATTTGGCATTCACAATTGGCTCCTTGGTTTTGCGTAGATAAGGACGGGAATAATGTTTCTCCGGAAGTCCTGAAGAAACGGATGAAAGACCATATCACTACCATCGTGAAACGCTATAAAGGCCGTATCAAAGGCTGGGATGTAGTAAATGAAGCGATTGAAGATAATGGAGCATATCGCAAGACAAAGTTTTATGAGATTCTGGGGGAAGAATATATCCCATTGGCTTTCCAATATGCACACGAGGCTGATCCGGATGCCGAACTTTACTACAATGACTACTCAATGGCCCAACCGGGGAGAAGAGAAGCCGTCGTGAAAATGGTGAACGATTTGAAAAAACGTGGAATCCGTATTGATGCCATAGGTATGCAAGGACACATCGGCATGGACTACCCGAAAATCAGTGAATTTGAGAAGAGTATGCTGGCCTTTGCCGGAACAGGAGTGAAGATAATGATAACAGAACTGGATTTGACGGTGATACCATCACCGAATCCCAATGTAGGTGCAGAAGTTTCCGCTTCCTTTGAATATAAGAAAGAGATGAATCCTTATCCGGATGGATTACCGGAAGAGGTATCGAAAGCATGGACTGAAAGAATGAATGACTTTTTCCGTCTGTTCCTGAAACATCATAACCTCATCACCAGGGTTACTCTTTGGGGAGTAGCCGATCAGAACTCTTGGCGTAATGACTGGCCGATGAGAGGCCGCACGGATTATCCGTTACTTTTTGATCGCAATTATCAGCCGAAGCCGGTAGTCGGCCTGATTATCAAAGAGGCTGAAAAAACAAAATAAGTTTCTAACAGAAAAACCGAAAAAGCATGAAAACAGAAAAAAGATATTTAGTTCCCGGTGATTATATGGCTGACCCTGCCGTACATGTATTTGATGGCAAACTGTATATTTATCCCTCGCACGATTGGGAAAGTGGTATTGCTGAAAATGATAATGGCGATCATTTCAATATGAAAGATTATCACGTGTATTCTATGGATGATGTGATGAACGGTGAAATAAAAGATCATGGAGTGGTGCTTTCCACAGAGGATATTCCTTGGGCGGGCCGTCAACTATGGGATTGTGATGTGGTTTGTAAAGATGGTAAGTACTATATGTATTTTCCATTGAAAGATCAGAATGATATATTTCGTATCGGGGTAGCTGTGAGTGATAAACCTTATGGTCCTTTTATACCGGAAGCTAATCCGATGAAAGGAAGTTACAGCATCGATCCGGCTGTATGGGATGACGGAGATGGTAACTATTATATATATTTCGGTGGATTGTGGGGTGGACAACTTCAACGTTACCGTAATAATAAAGCCTTGGAATCTGCCATTTTTCCGGAAGGAGAGGAGGAGGCAATCCCGTCGCGTGTTGCTCGTTTGAGTGAAGACATGATGGAGTTTGCCGAAGAACCCCGTGCAGTGGTAATTCTGGATGAAGACGGTAAGCCATTGACAGCAGGGGATACGGAACGCCGTTTCTTCGAAGCTTCGTGGATGCATAAATATAATGGTAAATACTATTTTTCCTATTCTACGGGAGACACTCATTTGCTCTGCTATGCAACAGGTGATAACCCTTATGGTCCGTTTACTTATCAGGGAGTCATTCTGACTCCGGTGGTAGGATGGACTACTCACCATGCTATTGTAGAGTTTAAAGGTAAGTGGTATCTGTTTCATCACGATTGTGTACCATCAGAGGGAAAGACTTGGCTCCGTAGCCTAAAAGTCTGTGAACTTCAGTATGATGCAGACGGGCGAATCATTACTATCGAGGGAAAAGATGAATAATAGGATACATTAAAACAACCGCCTCTATTTGAAAAACATACCTACTTTTACCAGAATATTAGGTAATAGGGATTTTTCAGGTAGAGGCGGTTATTATTAACTATGAATGCTTAATTTTTTTTTTTTTTTTTACTTTAAAATAATTTTTATTAAATAAATTTTTTTTTTGTAAAAAAATTTTTATTTTCATTTACCTTTTTTTTTTTTTTTTTTTTCTATTTGTCCGAAGATTGAAGTTGCTTTTGTGTTTCTTTTTT
>OBLO01002730.1_pt1 | contig 13351 bp, 11 predicted proteins | sample 1519401 | NCBI WGS metagenome assembly OBLO01 (sample SAMEA2602897, study PRJEB22501) | metagenome | reverse complement strand
TTTCTTCAATGTCAACCGCATTATATAGTGTTGAAACACCCGTAATATGGAAATGCTTTAACCATTCCAGGCATGCCTCTGATACGCCATAAAATTCCTTACACTTTAACTTAACCAGCCATGTAATTCCGTGTTCAAAAACCTGCTCCATTTTATCTAAGATTTTATTATGCACAGACATATGAGATGTTCCATGTTCAATTACAATACTGCGCTTCGCATATTTCTTTCCAAAAGTAACCCCCACAAGGGAATGAACATAAAATCTGGTATTCGTAATCACCAGATCAAATCTCTGATTTTTCAGCTGTCTCATCACTTTATGATATTCTCTGTTAAACTTTACAGTTGGAAATCTTCCATTCATAAGATTATAACAGGGCAGTCTATAGATTTTTATACCATCCTGAATCTCAAAATCCTTTAGATTTGCAATTTTGGAGGTAACAATTGAAACATCTATTCCCTTTTTATGGAGCTGTCTTGCAATATTATAAGTATATCGTTCAACTCCTCCAACTGTAGGTAAATACTGTGCTGAAAAAATACATACTTTTTTCATTCTTCACTATCCTCAGGTTTTATATCATCATTCTTCTGTTCCACTTTTTCATCAATTGCTATCTTTTGTGACAATTCCTTAATACGATATTCCAAATTTGAAATTTCGATAGTTGCTGAGAATAATTTTAATATAACAATAAATAAAATAGCTAAAAAGATAAAGTTTGTAGATGAATAAATACCCAACAATTTTGCACCCCAAATTGTGAGTTGTGGGAAAACACTGATTACAATCAGCAGAAAGGCAAACATAAGCCAAAAGATTGCGTGCTCTATCTGTAGTTTTGAATTTCTGATTTTTTTTATCATAAAATATGTTGTAGAAATAGAGCAGACAATTAATACAATTCTGAATACTAAAGAAATCATTTCGCTCCCTCCTCATTATTTATCATTTCACCATCGTATTTTCGTTTCCGGAAATTCTGTAAAATAATGATTGAGATCAGCATCTTGGTCATATACCAAATAGATTTTGTGAAATTCAGATAGCTTTCTCCTGCAATCCTTTCAGACATTTTCACCTGAACTTCTCCAATTTTAGCTCCCTGCTTAATTAAAAAAGAAATTGTATCCGGTTCAGGTCCATAATTAATATTATTTGCAAACTCCCTAATCATACTTCGATTGAACATACGCATTCCAGAGGTAGGGTCCATAATACGAGTTCCGGTTGTCACACGAATAGCCCTGGAAATCATATTACTGCCAAGCATACGCATTGATTTTGGCTTCTTCTCGGTTACAAACCGAGAACCGATCACAATATCATATCCTTCGTTCATTTTCTCCAGCAGCTTATCCACATATTCCGGCAAATGCTGGCCATCTGCATCCATCTGCATCGCAAAATCATATCCTTTCAGATAAGCGTATTTTAATCCGGTCTGAAAAGCACCTGCTAAGCCAAGGTTTATTGGCAAATCTATAATTTCATATCCTTTTTTATGACAAATTTCGGAAGTATGATCTGTTGAACCATCATTTATTATCACATAATCATATTGAGGATAATTGTTAATCAGATTATCAATTACTTTCGTAATGCAATCTTCTTCATTATAAGCAGGAATAATAAGTAGTGTTTTCATTTTATTTTCCCTCATGTACAGCTTTCATATAAATATTTTCCAATTGTTTTACAGTCTCATGTATATCATAATTTGCTTTTTTTATTTCATCCAGCCTATTTATGCGAGGTATCTTTCTATACATATCCACAATAGTCTCTGCCCATTTTGAAGCACCGGCGGAAATTTCCAGTCTCTTAGCACATCCACTCACCATCGCTTCGTCAGGTACTCCTTCAGAAATCAAACTGGGAAGCCCGGCTGCCTGAGCCTCAACTGCAACAATACCCAGACCCTCATGGATTGAGGGAAAAATAAAGCCATCCATCATTTTCATAACCTCCGGAATATCATCTCGAACTCCCAGAAAATGCACTTTATCTTCAAGCCCCATACTTAAAGCCCTGTTTTTTATTTTATCTTCAAGATTTCCACGGCCCACTAAAACAAACTCGGCTTTTGGCTCTATTTTCAGGATCTCGCTAAATACGTCCAAAAGGAATGTATGATTCTTTAATGGAATAAAACGTCCAACATGGCCAAAAATAATCTTTCCTTCCAGGTTTAAGGATTTCTTCATCCTCTTTTGCGTTTCAGAATCATAGATATATTGCTCTGCATCAATACTGTTATTTAAAACCATGAACTTGTTGGATGCAACAATTTTTTTCCCATATTGATCAATACCGGCCTGGACTGAGCACCCCAAATAAAAATCGGCCAGCCATTTATTATCCAGTGTCATGATCTTGAAAATAATATCTGAAATATTATCCATTTTATTAAGCGCATGGCTGTGAGCAATTGTATAACGCCCAACTTTATTAGCGCCTCTTAAATATACAGATGCACAGCTTCCGATATGTCCATGTACAATCTGCATTTCCGGATGTGCTTCCAGTAATTCCACAAATTTCTTCTTGTAAGAAACATAATTATAAATCCGATAGGGACTAATGCGAAAAATTCTTCCCCCTAAGCTCAAAATTTCGTCATCGTAATCACATTTGCGTTCAATATGTACCAAAAAATCAAATTGAATCCTGCTGCGGTCAATATGACGATATAAATTCATAATCATTGTTTCCGCTCCGCCTCGATCCATTGCACGGATTACGTGTAACACATGAATACATTCACTCATTACAATATCTCCTGCTTCTTTTACAAAAATCTCTCAAAAATATGTTCCGCATTTTCTTCAATATCATATCCGGCAGCAATTATCTGAGCACTTGTATTTCTTCTGGGTTCTTTTAATAATTTTTCCATATCCCCAACCCATTTTTGAGACGGTGCATTCAGACTCTCAAATTTTACTGCGTCTGTAACCTTTACCTGCTCAGTAATCGTATCTGCAAATAAACATGGTAAGCCAGCAGATTGAGCTTCTATAGCTGAAACCGGCAGCCCCTCAAATTTGGAAGGCATAAAAAACAGATCCATTGCCTGCATGAGCTGATTAACATCGCTTCGATTTCCCATCAATAAAACACTGTCCTTTATCCCTAACTGTTCAATTTGGTTTTCTATCGTTTCTCTCAGCTCACCATCACCAACCAGCATCAACACACTACATGGATACTTTTTATGAAATTCAGCAAATATCTCAATCAAAAAGCCGTGATTTTTCTGAAAGTGAAGTCTTCCAACATTTCCCACTACAATTTTTTCATCTATATCAAGAGCTTTTCGGACTTCCCTTCTTGTCATTTCATCAAATGCGTATTTATCAGTTTCTATTGCATTATTAATCAACGAGTAATTATCCTGCTTTAGAATATCATCTCCAAACATAAACTTCCCTGCGATTTCAGAACATGCAAAGAAATGCGTCGCATATTTACTGATAACTTTTTTATGCTGCAGATGTGATACCAAAACCAGTTTACCGCCCATATTTTCAGAATTATGGCTATGTGCAATCCTGACAGGAATTTTGTGTTTCTTGCCAGCCTTCAGCCATGTAATATCTGAAAGTGTACAGAAATTACACCATAATATATCATAATTACCCGTTCTTACTATTTCATCCACCTTACGGCTGTACCGTACAGGATTCTTTATTCTTTCCGGTACGATATGGATCTCCGCTTTCCTGGTTAATTTATCCTTTAAATATGCTGGAATCGAATTCATAACAACTAAATCAACCGTATATTTATCTTTTGGCAGATGGTTTACATAATTTAATATAAAAGCCTCCACGCCTCCATACATACAGCTAAGGCCATATACTAATATTTTTTTCATGTTCTCACACCTTCAAATATTTCACAAAACAACAGACTAAAAATTTCTCTACTTCTGTTACGAAGTAGTAAATTTTCGGCAACCATTTTCCTTTAATTTCAAAAAAATATTTGTTTCGTATTTTCAACCGTTTAGAATAAAATCTCAAATAGCGCTCTTTAATACATCCTGATTTTCTTAACAGTTCAATTACCTTGTTTTCAGAAAAAATTGTTTGCTTTTCATTAGAGGAAAAATTTTCTCCTGTGGATATATGCGTATATAAGTATTCCGAATTATAAGCAATGCTTCTTTTTTCGCCAAACATCAACATCCAGAGATACATATCATCAGCACAATTTTCCCACAAAATATGCTCCATCCAAAACTTTGGAATTGCTTCTTTCCGAATCAGACACTGCCCAGGAGAGGCAATAACATTTCCATAAGCAACATATGGCGCAACGGTAGTAGCATCTTTCAATTTTTTTTCTGTTTTAAAGATTGGGCAGGCTTTTCCGGATATCTGCCTGTAGCCATTTGCTATTACCATATCTGCTTTTGACTTTTGAATGCAGGCATACTGGCTTGGCAGCCATGTTTCTGATACATCATCATCCTGATCGAGCATCCATATATATTCCTGTTCAGCTTCTAAAATCCCATTCACCCTTGTCTTATGAATGCCGTAATTCTTTTCATTTTTGATAATACGATAATATCCGCTTAAATTTTCCAAAAAGCTCTCATCTATAATGTCTTGAGGACTATCGTTAACAAACAGAATCTCAATTTTTCCCTCAAATTTCTTCTCGTATTCCTTAATATTACTCCATAATATTTCTGATAATTTCTTTAGGTATTTATTTCCATAATAATATGGAATAACCACAGATACACCCAAATAGTTCACTTCCTTTTTATATTCAATGTCTTTTTAATCTTTTCACTATTTCCTTTACTGATTCCAATAACTCTGCTTTTAAAATATACAATAATGCAAAGTACAAAATTATACAAACAGGCACAGTAACTAATATGCTCAGAATGATGCTTAATTTCAACATCTTAATACAGCATCCAACAGCAAACATTCCAATTCCTGCGACAAAATATTTCCATACTTCGCCATACAGTTGAGCATCTTTATAAAACTCCTTCATCCGCTTTCTTAAAATAAGATAAACTACACCTTCGGCAATAATTGTTGCTACTGCAGCACCTTTTGCACCAAAAGGAATAATTAAGGCAAAATTGAATATCATATTTACAACTGCACCGGCAATAGTAGAAATCAGGGTATCCTTCTCTTTGTCAAAAGGTACAAATATCTGGAAAACCAGAAATCCGTTAATTGCAGATAAAATAATATTCGGGCTCAAAATACACATAATGGGAACTGCATTCTGAAATTCTGCACCGCTAAAAATACTGATCAGCTCGTTACTTAATAAAATAAAGCCAAATGCACATGGTACCGCAAACCCGGTCAAATAGTTTACAGCATTGTAAACAACCGCTTTGTATTCTTTTTCCATACCTTTCTTTATATAATAGGAAAGTCTTGGAATCAGCACTGTGCATGCAGATGAAACCAAAGTTACCAATGTCCTGTTCAGCTTTACCGCAGCCGAATATAAGCCAACTTCTGTTTCACCCTTCATGGCACCAATCATTGTAGTATCCATATTCAAATAGATCTGGGAAGCTACACTCATTCCAAAAATAATCAATATGGGAACCAGATGCTTTTTCAGTTCATATTTTTTTCTTCTAAAAAGTGTAACATATCTTCTCTTATAAAAAACGTTAAATATATTCGAGCCAACATTCGCCAGTACCACTAATCCGGCATAAATAATATAATCATTCCTCGTACGTACAAAAACAAACATACAGACGAGTGCCAGTACCTGAAACACAAATGTCCTGACCGTAATGTATATATAATCTTCAAATATATTGAAAATCCAGTTAACTCCAATCAGGTTAAAAATCATTGTTGTTCCACATAATAACAATAATCCCTGATAATCCTTAAAGAATGGCAAAAAAGAACAGGCAATCAATCCCAGGTAGGAAATTGTAGTAGAAACAGAATTAATAATAACAATCTCACTGCTTAGCTGATTCAGCATTTCTTTGTTTTCACGTATTTTGGCGCCTTCTCTTATTGCATATGTACTAATACCCAGTTCTGCAAAAAGAACAAAATAATTTGAAATTGAGTTTGCATAATCTACTTTTCCGATTCCGGTTACCCCTAATACTCTTGAAGCATAAGGAAATGTGATCAATGGGAAAATAATACTCAAAATTGTTTTTATTATGTTTATAACTGAGTTAATCTTAAGGGATTTCGTCTGAAGCATTCTTTCTCCTCATACTTGTTCAACTACAGCAGTCGCGGCTGTAACAAAAAGCTATACATTGAAATAATCCAAACAATATTTACAGAGGCCAAAACCAATTTCAATGCATGATTATCTGACATTTGTATATACATTTTCCTGTTCGTTACCAATAGCGCAGCCATATAAAGCAGAGGCAGATAATATCTTGCCTGAACACCTGCAATTGCTTCTTCGCCCACGGGAGTAAAGCTTAAATACAAAGCAACCCAGATCAAAACAACGGTTATCATTATAATCAGAGTAATAAATACCTTGTACCAGGAAATATAGCAAAAGCTATCCTCTTTCTTCTCTCTGTAAAGCAACGTAATGAAAAGGACCGGTATCAAAAGCATAGCCCATTTATGGGATAATATTCCCAGTGCTCCCCAGTTTAAAAACATCAGGTTGCCAACAAAGTAATTGCTTGAAGAGGGATCTCCAAGATTTCTGAAATTGTCCAGCTGCAAAATATTTGTAACTACCAGCTTTATACTTGCCCATGGATGCTCAAGCATTGAGGTAAGCTGTCTCACCACACTGGTATCTCCGCCTCTGGTATCTCCTCCAAAAGAAACATTACCAGCAATTGTATTCGAGAATACCGGCAAAACAAATGTCATTAATACCAGTACCAGAACTGTCAATATTCCAGCCCAAAATAAAGCTTTATATTTTTTCTTCATATTTTGAACCTGAGGCAATAACAGCATAACGAGGATCAAGGGAATATATACGGCCTTTGACAAACATCCCACAGAGAATAATAAAATTGCGACAACTACATTCGCAGCCTGATATTTTTTCTGCGAATAGAACATCTCATTACACCATAAAACGCTTCCTAATGTTACACACGCAAAAACAGCAGCATCGTAAGTGTAAGAGGCTGCAAGATAAACGGATGTCGGTGCCATGGCAATAAAAAGCAAAAATAATCTCTTCGCTTTTGCCAGTCGAATTGCCCAAAACATAACAAAAGCGTAAAATAAAAGATTTCCAATCTTGCCAAGCATATAAAGCTTTGAAAATGAAAGATTAAAAAGCATTCCAATTTTTACAAATAAAGCCGTGGGAATATATGCCAGAAACGAATAAGAAACAACCGCTGTTTCTTTTGTCTCCATATGAAAATTTTCATTTCCTCTTTTATCCATTAATTCCCTTAATTCTGCAAATTCAGCCTTAGTATTACAATTCACAACATTTTTATTAATAATATCCTGTGTTGCCTCTGACCATTCTACATTTTTCCCACTTGCAATACTATAAACATTTTGAAAATGCACTTCTTCATCCCAGGCATTATAAATCGGCTGTGCAAAAATAATGATCAGCATGCCGAATGCAACTGTAAAGCTGAAAAAATACCACTCAATTTTTCTAAGGGTTTTCATTTCAAATAGCATTACATATAGAAATGTGAGTACGCACATTATAAACATCGCACGATATTTATTGAATTCAAAACGATTTGAAAAAGCAACGGAGTAAAGCTTTGTTTTCTCTGTCTTATAAAAACTGATTTCTATATTTGTAACTTTTTTGCCTATATTTGTATAGCTTTCAGTCAGATCTGTACTTATATTATCCCAATAATATACAGTTTCTTCTCTGTCAAAATCATTAAGCTGCTGTGTCTTTACTGTATATGTATCATCATCTGCAAAATCTCCGACCAGGCGAAGCTGTTTTATATACGTTTCCTTATCAGGAGTAAATGCAATTACGTATTTCTCGTATTCATCTTCCTTTTCTATCTGTATATTGCCGGAAATATCCTGCCAGTCATACCCGTCAACAATTGAATGAATGTTAAATATTAATTCAATTAAAACTGTCAGCAGAGCAATGATAAGAACGGCAGCTATTCTTTTGTATTTTTTTTCATTTTTTATCTTACTTAACAGTTTCAATTTTGCTCTCCTCACTACTAATATAAAAAACATAACTACATAACAGGCTTAATGCCAAAATTAATGTAGCAGCCCAAATATAGGGGTGTTTTAATGAACGGATTTCAATCATGTAAAGTACCGAATAATAGTTTCCATAAAAATCATCTTCATACTTTACAAAGCTTCCAGTATTTACATTTCCCAAAAGCGACACCCTGGTTTTCGACGGGATCTCACTTCCTGTTATTGTAATTTCATATTCTCCATCATCTCTGCTGACATTGTCGGCTAAAAGTTCAACAGCATTCAAAGAACTTCCTGTATTCAGAGAGGCCAGCTCTTCTACGGAAAAAGACCTTTCTCCAATAACCTCATCATCATGGCTAATGGTGCAGGTAACCTCTCCATTCTCTTCTTCTCCGTCTACACAGAAATACAGATTTATACCATATAACTTCTCATCGTACAGGCTAAATTTCAACTTTATTTGTTTATCATCTGTCACTGAGCCAACCCGCGGAATACTATACCAGTTTCTGAAATCCTCTATCCCAATGTTTGAGCATAAATTCTCTTTTCTTTCTATAGGGATTATACAGGACAAAACCAATGCCAAAAAGCACCCTGCATTCACTATACACAATATCAATTTCTTTTTTCTATTCATATTTTTTCCTTTTTCTAAATATCCATCAATGCTTTTTATTCTAACAGACTTGTAACAGCATTGCAATAATAAGCCGCTCAATAACAAAGGCATTTTTCATGCGTGACCTTCCTCTTTGTTTTTCTGTTTTTATCTTATAGTACAGCAAAAATTTAATTTGACGAATCTCTTTCCAAATAGTAATATATCCTAAAAGGAGATCAGATTATGTTAAAAAAATTATTCTATTTTGTTCCGTTGTATCTGTTTTTATTATTAACAATTTCAGTAAATGCCGCTGAAAATGATAAGATTGTAACGGTAAACGTTTTTAATAATATTTACTATGGTACTTTAGAGGAAAAGGATGAAAACACCTCTGTTTTTTCAGCATATGCTGACCAAAGTGACTCTACCTTTACTATTACCGGAAAATGGTCTGATACTTTGAATGCTTTTGATGGGTCCTGTAATATCTCTTATCAGGATGGAACTACACAGGCCGTTACCTATAAGGATGGAGCCATCAGCAAACAGGTGGTAACTACCTTTCCAGATGGAAGCTATCAAACCTTCAGTGCCAAAGCCGGTAAGCCTTATAAGAAAATTTTTACATATTCAGAAGATGGCAGCTTGCTTGACCTGGACTGGTTTTATCAATGCCGCTCAGTAAAGGGCTTAAATCAATCAGCAATTTCCCTTGACTACCAGGAGCTTATCCGTACCCCTTATGATTACAATGACGTCCCCATTAAAGTTTCCGGAACTGTAGTTGCACTTTACGAGATTCCCACACATGGATATATAAAGATAAAAGATGAAAATAATCATATGTATTTATTCAATTATCCAAATGCATCCATCCAGTCTTTTACTACCACCAATGTTGAAAATGTATCCATTGGAGACAGCATTGAAATTTATGGTTTCTTTGACAGTATAAATGATTATAAAAATAATCCGCTTTCCCTGTATGAACACACACTTGGTTATGAAATGAGCTTTGATGCTTTCCAGGAAACATTAGCAGACTCTGATTTTCTTGCATATATACGTTCTTTTAACCAGATTGATGATGCCGATTTAAAGAGGAAAATCCCTGTTTTTGCAGCTTACTACTGGACTACCGATAAAACAGATATAGATCCGCTGCATCTCACATTTGATTATGAGGATATTTGCAAATATCCCTACTATTATAAAAATGAAAAAATATCTCTGACCGGTAAAGTAGTATACGAAGATATCAGTGCATCTGAAAACCATGCTGTATTACTGATTCAAAAGGAAAACTCATCAGAAATATATGGCGTACACTATAATTCAAAGAATTATATGTCTTTATTAAATAAGACTGTTTCCTGTTCTGGTTCTGGTGATGGGAATTGCAAAATTCCCTATTATAATTCAGAATCCACGATTATGGGCTATGCGCTTTTTCCTAACATCAAAGCTTCCAGCGTAAAGCCAGTATCTGATCAAACCAAAGGCACTCCAAAAAAATGAAAAATTTCAAGTAAGGAAATAGTGACTATAACAAGTCACTATTTCCTGTTTTTATACATTGTTCTGTTCCATTTTCTTCTGTAAATAGTCCTGCCATTTTTCTCTGAATATACGTGTATTGTTCATACGCCTTTCTCGAATTTCTGCAGGCTCATCCTCGCTCTGTGTTCCAAATTCATAATGAAACACCAGACAGTTTCCGCAGCAATAATTATGAAGTCCTCTCTTTTGCAGCTTTAAACAAAAATCCACATCCTCATATCCATAGAGATATTGTTCATCAAAGCCTTCGCATAACCAAAAATCAGAAGTTTTTACAAGTAAAACTGCTGCTGTTACTCCCAGCCATTCCTGGTCTGTTCTGTCCATACACGCAGAAAGCCGTTCGCCATTATTTACATTATAAGGCTGCCAATAATTTATATTTTCCCTTCTTCCTTCACGAAAAGCAATTCCTTCGTGCTGGATCATGTATGATTTTCCTTTATTATAGCTGTCATTTGGAATCTCAGGATAAATCAGTGTTGCACCAATTGCGCCTACCGCTTCTCCAGTCAGGGCACTGATCAATAATTCATCCAGCCAGCCATCTGTTACTTCTGTATCATTATTTAAAAACAACAAATATTCTCCTGAAGCGTCTCTTGCCCCAATATTATTTGCCGCTGAGAATGAAAGATTTTCCGTATTTTGGATCACCCGGACCGGAAGCACTCCCGTATACTTCTGAACAAGCTCCAGGGAAGCATCTTCGGATGCATTGTCCACAATAATAATTTCAAAATTATCGTAAAACTCTCGTTCTGCCAATGATTTCAATAATTTCAAAAGATGCTTTTCTCCATTGTGATTTACAATGATGATAGACACGAATGGCCGTTTCAAATATAAAATATCACCTTCTTCAGCTTGAGTAAATCTGGCTATATCTCTTCGAATTTTCCTGAAATGAATTTTGTCAATCTCTCTATAAACAGAATTTCTCCTTATTTCCAGATCCATTTCTCTGGTCAGCTTACCCAATTCTTCATTTTCAGCCTTTAATTTTAATATTTCCTTGTTACATTTCTCCCATTTTTTCACATACTTATTTATTATGGGCAGCTTATATACTATCTTTTTCATATTCTGCATATTTCTCCGCAATCTCCACCAGTTCCTTCGTCCTCGCCTCAAAAGAATACTTTTCTTTTATCATCGGCCACTGGGCATCCACCTTTGCCTTTATGGCATCATAATTGTTCTCAATTTCCTTCACGCAGGCATCGAATTCTTCTTTGTTGCTGTAGTACAACACTGCATCCGGGAAAATCTCCCGAAGTTCCTCGCAGGAATCAGATATTACAGGCAGACCGCAGGCAAGGGCGTCAAAAATACGGTTGTTTACGAACTGATGGTCCAGCATATCCTTCCAGTGATCATTGAGGGTCACACGGGCACTGCGATAAAGTGCAGGGATTTCACTGTTTTCAATAAATACATCCTGTACCATGGCTTTGTCCGGACCAAGCATAACCTTCCAGCCGGAACCCCAGATTTTCAGAGGAAGCTTGTCTTTGGCTGCCCACATAACGCATGGGCGGGCAACACCACGGGAGTTTCCGATAAAAAGATAATCCCTGCCACGGTTCTTCTCTGTCTCCGGTTCCGGATAAAACAGCTCTGTATCTGTACACTGAAGCAGGGGAACTACTGGAATAGTCAGCATTTTCTGAAGCTCCTTCGCATAATGCAGCGAACCAACACATACTACATCGTAGAGCTGATACTCTTCCACTGTTACCATCTCCGGGTGGCTGATATTCCACATCATATAAAGACATTTGGTATTGCGGCGATCCGGGCGGTAAAACTCGCAGCCACGCAGTACCAGAACTACGTCTGCATCTTCCTCACAGCCCCAGTCCTCTTTCAGGTCAATGATGGTATACATTCCCATTCTGTCCAGATAGCGTTTCAGGGCTACTGCATAAGCATAATCGCCCCAGCGGACTTTTTTCTCACCTTCCGGAGCCGGACACTTGATTACCCAGACCTGCTGGCTGCCAGCTATATGCCGGATCTCCGAGGCACGTTTTCCCCAGTCATCTCTTCGGCGTAGCTCCTGATCCACATAATCCTTTATTTCCAGCAGGGTCTGGCTGTTTCGCTGTAACTCCTGAAGAATCTTACCCTGGCGTTTGTTCTCCTTCTCCAGCTCACGAAGCTTATTGTCCATATACGCACGGCTCACCGGAATCAGATTCCGGAGTTTCTGCTTCAATTTACTCCAAAAACTCATAATGGCTCTCCTTTATGCTTTAAGAATGCTCTTCAGCAGGCTCTCGTTTCTATTATAGCGAAAGCAGCAAGGAAACGCAAGATTTATGCATCCCGTGAAAACTTTTAAAAAATTGTGGTTTCGCACTTGTACCTTTTGGATTCCACGGCTATAATAAACTTATCAACGTCAGGAGGATTATTTATGAAAAGAAAAAGTAGTCTACTTATCCCTGCTGTTCTGGCATTTTCTCTTTGTACAGCTCCTGTTCTCCCTGTTTTTGCGGAAGCGGATGCCGTCACAGATGCCGCCAGCAGTGATACAGCTTCAGATTCCCCTTATCAGAAAGGAACCTCTACTGAAACCGGATTTGAAAGTGAATGGCTGAATCTGAAATTCACGCCGCCGGAAAATATTATCATGAACTCAGAGGAAGAATTACAGTCTGTCATGAAACAGGGACAGGACACGCTGGAGGAATCTTCCAGTCTTGATTTTAGCGACGATGACCTGTCCGGCACTGTATATGAAATGATGGCTTCTTCTGAGGCCGGTTTTCCTAATGTCTCCCTCGTTGTGGAGGATGCCACACAGGAGGATTTAACCGAAGACGAGTACTTTGCAGCTTTACAGCAGATGCTGGATACCACAGACCTTGGTTACACTTACTCCGAGCCTGCAAGTGAAGAGATCGGCGGCCTTACCTTCCGTACCATGGGGGCAAGTGTCACGGTGAATGATTATGAAGTACTTCAGAAATACTGCACACGTAAACAGGGAGG
>OBLO01002719.1_pt1 | contig 13399 bp, 13 predicted proteins | sample 1519401 | NCBI WGS metagenome assembly OBLO01 (sample SAMEA2602897, study PRJEB22501) | metagenome | reverse complement strand
TCAGGATGTGGAGACGTGGGGAGAAACGCGGTCGGAATACGCGGATGAAGAGGGAAGCAGGTGGCGGAAGATATGGGGTGGTGCGCCGGAAGAAAACCTGCGGTTCGCGGGTCAGTATCTGGACAGGGAAACGGGACTTCACTATAATACATTCAGGTATTATGCGCCGGATATGGGACGGTTTATTACGCCGGACCCGATAGGGCTGGCGGGGGGGATAAATCTCTATAGTTACGCGCCTAATCCGCTGAGCTGGATCGATCCGCTTGGATTATTAAAATGTGGACTTACTGGTAATGAAGTCGGTGATGCTTCAAATCTGCCTGTAATAAAACCCGGCACTAAAGAATGGAAACTGGCTGTTGATACGATGAGGAATAATGGCAGTGGCAAACCTAATTTTAGGGTTGCTGATAGAAATGCCGCAGAAAAATTATTGAAAGATGCTAATCCAAAAATACCAGAGTATGGTCAATATACAGGGTCAAAGAATTATCGAAACAAGGCCGGATATGAGCATCATCCTAATGAATCGCATACAGCAAATGCACCAGAAAATAATTTACCACATGTGAAATGGTCTGATTATAGTGCGGGTAAAAAGGCTCCAGGCAGCGGAAAAGGACATATCTTTTATGATTAATGATATCATTTTTGATGAGGCTCTCTATCCGATGGCCTGGCGTCTGAACTCTGAGGATTGTAGGCTCACTTCAGAAGATAAAAGGAAGGTAGTTTTTCTTGGTGAGGTTGAATCTGAAAATCTCTGGGATTTATTTTTTCCGTTTAAAAAGTTAATGGATATTGATTACTCATTTATGTCCCTCTTAGAAAAAAGAGAATTGGACTTCGATGAAGTGAAGGAGTCAGCAATATTTTTCTCTGATAAATTAAATGATGTATCAATATTATTCTTCTTCTGGGGGAGAAACGATTGTGCTATTATTCCATCAGATGTCCTTATAAAAGCATGGGATGATTTTTTCTATCCTAGCGATGAAACGTGTATTATTTTAATTCCAAATAGAGATAAAATTATTTACTCTTATGAGGAAAATTTCTTTTACGCAAGAAAAAATGGGTGATTTCATCAGAGCCGGGAGATATTAAATCTTCCCGGCTTTTTTATTATTTAGCCCTCGTTCAGCACACTAAACATCCCGTTCTTAATTCCCCTAACCACCTGTTTAGCCTGATAAAGCTGCTCGCGCAACTCCTGCACCTCGTTATTATCCGCCATCAGCACAATACATCCGTCTGAAATTTTCACCGTCACGCCGCGTCCGGTCTCAAATCCTGCCTCTTTCAGCCAGTCGCCCTTGAGGTGCAGGCTGGGATGCTGTGAGTAATATGTGGTCATATTTTCTGGTATAAGACATATTGCGGTAAATATTTTGACAGAAAATAAGGAATTCAAAGCAGGGCTGAGAAGAGCGACGATGGACAGAGAGTACCTCGCGTCAGTCCTTGTGGGGCGCGGGGTTTCGTAATCTTGCCCTACTTGGCTCCCTTTTCGTCTTTCAGCGCTCTCACCTGGCCATTGTGATAGAGTGCCGTATTCTGCGACGAATAAACACCAGGAGTCATCAATATGAGTCAGCTTCCGACACTTTCCGCAACCACCCTTGCGGCTATCAATACCGTAGGGCGATGGCTGGCGCAGAATGATTTTACGGGGAATATCACCGTTCAGTCAGATTGCGTGATTCTGGCAGGAAACGCGGTTATTCCTACCATCGACGCCGCCTGTCGGATCGCGAAAGAGCAACAGGTTCCCTTGCTGATTAGCGGTGGTATCGGTCATTCCACGCGCTTTCTGTATGATGCGATTGCCCAGCATCCGCGTTATAACATCATTCGTACTACCGGACGCGCGGAAGCGGCGATCCTTGCCGATATTGCTCACCAGTTCTGGCAAATTCCGGGTGAGAAAATTTGGGTGGAAGATCAGTCGACAAACTGCGGTGAGAATGCCCGGTTTAGCTGTGCATTACTGAATCAGGCGGCAGAAAGTATTCATACCGTCATAGTGGTGCAGGATCCCACTATGCAACGCCGCACAATGGCCACGTTTCAGCGCGTCACCCGCGATGAGCCGCATGCGCCGCGCTGGTTGAGTTTCCCTGGTTTCATCCCTGAACTGTCTCAACAGCACAACGGCGTGGATTTTGTGCCTGCCGCAGAAGGTCTGTGGTCGGTAGAACGCTACCTTTCTCTCATTACCGGTGAACTTCCGCGCCTGCGTGATGATGCAACCGGCTACGGGCCCTGTGGACACGATTTTATCGTACATGTTGATATACCCCAGGACGTCGAGCAAGCCTGGCAGCAGCTAAAAAATGATACCGCGCTGACCGACTTACTGGAGAGCCGTTCTCTGTAATTCTTGCTGCCCGTTTGTCGGCGTTTTACGGCAAACGGGCAGAAAGCCCACCTGGTTTTTCTCTTTATTCTTACTTTTCCAGACGCTTTTATGAAGCAGTTCACAGAACCGCCACTCCAGCGATAATGCGTCATGCATGATTGATATTAATTAACAATAGTTTTACTTGTTAAAAACAAATCAATCACAGGAGAGCCGCATGTCAGTACCCGTACAACATCCTATGTATATCGATGGGCAGTTTGTGACCTGGCACGATGACGCCTGGATTGATGTCGTCAATCCGGCCACGGAAGAGATTATCTCGCGTATTCCCGATGGGCGTGCCGAAGATGCGCGTAAAGCGATCGATGCCGCGGATCGCGCTCAGCCGCAATGGGAAGCGTTGCCTGCCATTGAACGGGCAAACTGGTTACGCAAAATTTCTACAGGTATCCGCCAGCGAGCCGATGAAATCAGCGCGTTGATTGTGGCGGAAGGTGGAAAAATTCAACAACTGGCTGACGTTGAAGTCGCGTTTACCGCTGACTATATCGATTACATGGCGGAGTGGGCGCGTCGCTATGAAGGCGAGATCCTGCAAAGCGATCGCCCAGGTGAGAATATATTGCTGTTTAAGCGTGCACTGGGCGTGACGACGGGCATTCTGCCGTGGAACTTCCCGTTTTTCCTGATTGCCCGCAAACTGGCCCCCGCCTTGCTGACAGGAAATACCATCGTCATTAAGCCGAGTGAATTCACACCGAATAACGCCATCGCCTTTGCCAAAATTGTTGATGACATTGGTTTACCGCGCGGAGCCTTTAACCTGGTGCTGGGACGCGGTGAAACGGTCGGGCAGGAGCTGGCCGGAAACCCGAAGGTCGCCATGGTGAGCATGACCGGTAGCGTCGGTGCGGGTGAGAAAATTATGGCCGCAGCGGCCAAAAACATCACCAAAGTTTGTCTGGAGTTGGGTGGCAAGGCCCCGGCTATCGTGATGGACGATGCTGACCTTGAGCTGGCGGTGAAGGCTATTGTTGACTCGCGGGTGATCAATACCGGACAGGTATGCAACTGTGCCGAGCGCGTATACGTTCAGAAAGGTATCTATGACCAGTTCGTTAATCGTCTGGGTGAGGCGATGAAAGCCGTGCAGTTTGGCAATCCGGCCGAACGCAATGACATTGCGATGGGGCCGCTGATTAATGCCGCTGCGCTGGCGCGTGTAGAGCAAAAAGTCGAGCGAGCGGTTCAGGAAGGCGCCCGTGTGGTGCTGGGTGGTAAAGCCGTTGCTGGTAAAGGTTATTACTATCCGCCGACATTACTGTTAGACGTGCGCCAGGATATGGCGATTATGCACGAGGAGACGTTTGGTCCGGTGCTGCCGGTGGTGGCATTTGATACGCTGGAACAGGCGCTGACAATGGCCAATGACAGCGACTACGGACTGACCTCATCGATCTATACGCAGAATCTGAATACGGCAATGAAGGCGATTAAGGGGCTGAAGTTTGGCGAAACCTATATTAATCGCGAAAACTTCGAGGCGATGCAGGGCTTCCACGCTGGCTGGCGCAAGTCCGGGATTGGCGGGGCAGATGGTAAACACGGTCTGAATGAATACCTGCAAACACAGGTAGTGTATTTGCAGTCTTAAGTTTTTCGCCGGGTGAGCCTGTACGCCACCCGGCGCAATTCTCACACTTTGGTGGCGATCCAGTTCATCATCATTTCCGGCCAGATGGCCAGCGGTAACCCTTGCGCATCGCGAATACCAAATCCGTGCTTACCGCGTTCAAACAGATGCATTTCGACCGGAACGCCCAGCCCACGTAGCGAATTAAAGAAAACCAGGCTGTTTTCTACTTTCACCGCCGGATCGTCGATGGCGTGTAGCAGGAATGTCGGCGGTGTCGTGTTATCCACTCGCTCTTCCAGAGAATAGTGGCGCAGATCTTCCTTTTCGGGCGTAGCGCCAACCAGCTCAAGACGAGAGCCCGGGTGGCCGATGTCTTCACGCAGAGTAATCACCGGGTAGACCAACGCCATGAACGCAGGACGCGTTGGTTGCTCGTCTATGCTATCAATCGGTGTATAAACCGGTTCGGCAAACCGGGTTCCCAGACTGGCGGCTACGTGACCACCGGAAGAGAAGCCCAACACACCGATACGATCAGGGTTAATTTTCCATTCATGGGCGTTGGCGCGAATGTAGCGCATGGCGCGCTGGGCATCGGCCAGCGGCGCGTTTGCACCTTCCTCATGGCCATCACCTGGCATGCGGTAGGTCATCACAAACAGGGTATAACCGTGGGCGTTAAAGAATGGTGCCAGTACGCTGCCTTCTTTATCCATCACCACGCGACGGTAAGAACCTCCCGGTGTAACAAGGATCCCTACGCCGTTAGGTTTTTCGGGGGCATAAACGGTAATTTCCGGGGCGCGAATACCGGTGACAGCACGATCATACTGAGATGTTCCTGTATGTCGGGGTTCTGGCGTAAAGACCGCATCGCTGTTTTTTGCTCCGGGGGCTTCACTCTGCGGCCAGAATGAGACGGTGGTTGCGTGGGCAACGGCTTGCTCCATCATGTTTTCTAACGTTTCACGACTCAGTGCTTCCATTACTATGCTCCCTCAGTGGCAAAGGTTAGCTATAGCACAGTCAGTGAATTGAAAACGGGGAGAGACTCACAACGTATTGAATTCGCGGGAAATGAAAGAGGGCGGAGGCAGGCCTCCGCCAGAACATTAGAGCTTGATAAATTTATCCAGCGTACGAATAAGCTGGGTGACAAAACCGTATTCGTTATCGTACCAGGCGACGGTTTTTACCAGTTGCAGATCGCCCACTTCGGTAATCTCGGTTTGTGTTGCATCAAATACCGAACCGAAATGCGAGCCAATGACATCTGACGAGACGATTTCCTCGTCGGTATAACCAAACGACTCATTATTTTGCGTGGCTTTTTTCAGCGCGTTGTTGACCTCTTCAGCAGTGACTTTTTTCCCCAATATCGATACCAGTTCCGTGACAGATCCTGTTTTCACCGGAACACGCTGGGCATGGCCTTTTAATTTTCCGCTCAACGCCGGAATAACCAGACCAATGGCCTTGGCGGCACCAGTGGTATGGGGAATGATGTTCTCTGCTGCTGCCCGCGAGGCGCGCAGATCTTTCCCGCGTGGACCATCAACCAGCGACTGCGTTCCCGTGTAGGCGTGGATGGTGGTCATAGTGCCAAGCTGAATACCGAAGCTATCGTGCAGCGCTTTCGCCATCGGTGCCAGGCAGTTGGTGGTGCACGATGCGACCGAGATAATCCGATCGTTCGCATCCATTGTGTCGTCGTTGACGTTAAAGACAATGGTCTTCATGTCGCCAGCCGGGGCGGATATCAGCACTTTTTTGGCACCTGCATCCAGGTGCGCGTTGGCTTTTTCTGTCGAGGTATAAAAACCGGTGCATTCGATGATTATCTCAGCGCCAGTGGTTTTCCACGGGATATTTTTGGCCTCTTTTTCTGCGTAAACCGCGATTTTTTTACCGTCGACAATCAGCGCGTCTTCGGTAAAGTCGATGCTCCAGGGAAACGGGCCGTAGTTTGAATCGTGCTTTAACAGATAGGCGAGAATTTTGGGCGAGGTGAGGTCATTAATGGCCACAACCTCCACGTTGCTTTTGACTTCCAGTAGCCGACGCAATACCAGACGGCCGATACGACCAAAACCGTTAATGCCAATTTTACTCATGGTTTTCTCCTGTCAGGATTAGGCGGTACGACATATTTTCCTTACCAGGCTTAGTCCAGACAGGCATCCTCGGCAATAGCGGTTCTTGCGGTTAAGCGTAAGCGACTGAAAATGGGTGAACAAAAGTTAATGAATTTTTAACAAAAGCCCGTTATGTTGACGCATTATTGTTTTTATTCAGGAAGTGTTATGGGGAATAAGTATTCTGGCCTGCAAATCGGTATTCACTGGCTGGTCTTTTTGTTAGTTATTGTGGCCTATAGCGCCATGGAGTTTCGCGGATTTTTCCCGCGCAGCTATCGTCCCTTATTCAACATGGTGCACGTATCCTGTGGTATCACGATATTAACGCTGATGGTGGCGCGTCTGCTGGTCAGGCTGAAATATCCGGCACCGCCGATTGTGCCAAAACCAAAGCCAATGATGACCGGCATGGCGCATCTGGGGCATCTGGTTATCTATCTGTTGTTTATTGTGCTGCCTATTATTGGGCTGGTGATGATGTACAACCGGGGTAATCCGTGGATTGCATTCGGCATCGTTATGCCGCATGCGGCAGAGGCTAACTTTGATTTAGTGGATATGCTGAAGTCCTGGCACGTGACGCTGGCAAACCTGGGTTATTTTGTTATTGGTCTGCATGCCGTTGCCGCCCTGATGCATCACTATTTCTGGAAGGATAATACGCTGTTGCGCATGATGCCGCGTAAACGCTCCTGAGGTAATGCCCCGCAAATGCGGGGCATTTTTTTAGCCGATTAATTTTCGCAGGGTGGTGCTTTTCGTACGCTTTGAACCTGGGAGACGCGTTTTTTCAGGCTGACGATAGCCAGCGCAACAACAATCAGCACAATACCGCAGCCTTCAACAACGCCAGGCTCTTCACCCAGTAACCACCAGGAAAACAGAACGCCACAGACAGGTACCGCCAGCGTACTTAAGCTGGCAATACTGGCTGGTAAGTTACGCAACACAAACAGCCATAAACTCCATGCCAGCGCCGTCGCCAGCACGGCGCTATAAGCTAATGCCCAGAAAACGACAGGTTGCCAGTCTGGATCTCGCTGTGGAACCAGCCAGGCCACCAGGCTCATCACCAGCGCGGCATACAGCATCTGCCATGCGGTCAACGCTAACAGATCGATATTCGGATGGCGGGTATACATTCGCTTGGCGACAATCGCGCTGGCCCCCCAACTGATCCCAGAAAGGATCGCCAGTAGCGCGCTCTGCATTGAGGCAAAGTTCAATTGCCATGGCTGTAAAACCAGCAATAATCCCGCAGCTGCCACGGCAATGGCGAAATACTGTAAACGCCGCATGCGTTCACCGAGGAAAATGGCGGCCATAATCACCACCCAGAATGGCATGGTATAACTCAGTATGGCTACTTTACCTGCGCCGCCGCTGACTAGCGCCCATTGTGATAATCCAACCATGCCGCATGTTTGTAGCAAGGCGATCGCTAACGTATAGCCGAAAGGTGTCGGGCGCATTCCTCGGCCACGCAGTAACAGAACGATGAATAACAATAATGCGCCAAAAGAACAGCGTAGTGCGGTAAAGTCGAACGCGCCGATGTAGTGCGTGACCTGTTTCATCGCGATCCAGCTGTAGCTCCAGATGAGCGTTAAGGTGATGAGGCCGCCAATGGCCAGCGGATGACTTTTCCCTGCGGTGGTCATAATGTGTCCGTTTTAATGATTTTAGTACGCCACTATACGCGCTTTCAGGGCGCCGTAGTCGTTATCATTCCGGCTGAGTACATGTCGCGAAAATTTGTACTTTCTTCTGTGGAATAAAACCGAAAATTATTTTTCCAGATAGCATAAACGCTTACCGGCAAGATGATTAAACAACGCTCAGTTCGCCACGTCTGTCACTTGATCACTGTCCTCATTAAAACTACTGTATATAAATACAGTTATATGAGAGGCAGATTATTATGTTGTTTTTCCAGCCAGTTGAACATCCCGAAATCAAACACTTCCCGCTATTTAGCGATCTCGTGCCCTGCGGTTTTCCTTCTCCGGCGCAGGATTACGTTGAGAAACGTATCGATCTTAACGACCTGTTGGTGCAGCATCCCAGCGCAACCTATTTTGTAAAATCGTCTGGCGACTCCATGATGGGGGCAGGGATCGGTGCTGGCGACTTGTTGGTAGTCGACAGTGCCAGAAAAGCGGCCCACGGAGACATTGTGATTGCTGCTATTGAAGGCGAATTCACCGTTAAGCGCCTGCAATTGCATCCGGTGGTGATGTTGAAGCCAGAGAACAGCGCCTACGCACCGATCATGATCGGCAGCGAGGACACGCTGGATATATTTGGCGTGGTGACATTTATCATTAAATCCGCGGGCTGATCATGTTTGCGCTGGTGGATGTTAATTCGTTTTATGCCAGTTGTGAATCGGCATTCCGACCGGACCTGAAAGGTAAACCCGTTGTTGTTCTTTCAAATAATGATGGCTGCGTCATTGCCAGCAGCGCGGAAGCGAAGGCGCTTGGCGTCAATATGGGAGCACCATACTTCAAACAGAAAGATCTGTTCAGGCGCTGCGGCGTGTTCTGCTTTAGTTCGAACTACGAGCTGTATGCGGATATGAGCAGCAGGGTAATGTCGATTCTGGAGGAGCTGTCTCCGCGCGTGGAAATGTACAGTATCGATGAAGCCTTTTGTGATTTAACTGGCGTGCGAAACTGCAGGGATCTTACAGATTTTGGTCGTGAAATCAGAGAAACCATTTTACAGAAAACGCGCCTCACGGTTGGGGTCGGTATCGCCCAGACCAAAACCCTGGCCAAGCTGGCGAACCATGCTGCCAAAAAGTGGCAGGAACAGACTGACGGGGTGGTGGATCTCTCGAATATTGAGCGTCAGCGTAAGCTGATGGCTGCGCTCCCGGTTGATGAAGTCTGGGGTGTCGGACGCCGTATCAGTAAAAAACTGGACGCTATGGGCATTAAAACGGTCTGCGACCTAGCGGATACCGATATTCGCTTTATCCGCAAACATTTCAACGTTGTGCTTGAGCGCACTGTGCGGGAATTGCGCGGTGAACCGTGCCTGGCGTTGGAAGAGTTTGCGCCAGTTAAGCAGGAGATCATTTGTTCAAGATCGTTTGGTGAAAAACTCACGGATTACAATGCGATGAGAGAGGCTATTTGTACCTATGCTGCACGTGCTGCGGAAAAATTACGCAGAGAGCACCAGTTCTGCCGGTTTATCTCTACGTTTATCAAAACCAGCCCATTTTCCCTGAATGAACCGTATTACGGTAACAGCGCATCGATAAAACTGCTGACACCAACCCAGGATAGTCGGGAAATTATAAGGGCGGCCACACGTAGCCTGGACGCAATATGGCGGGAGGGGCTGCGTTATCAAAAAGCAGGGGTCATGCTGGGCGATTTTTTTAGTTCTGGCGTTGCGCAGTTGAATCTGTTTGATGACAACGCCCCACGGCATAACAGCGATAAGCTGATGGCCGTTCTGGATACGCTCAATGCTGAAAAAGGTAAAGGAACGCTCTATTTTGCCGGACAAGGTATACAACAACCGTGGGCAATGAAGCGAGATATGCTTTCACCACGTTATACAACGAGATATAGCGATTTACTGCGGGTGGGATAGCTATTGTTATCGTAAATAAGCGTCCAGAGCGATTCTAAAACTGTCCAGAAATAAATAAAAAAACGATTATCAGCCTTCATTAAAAATCTTATTGTAGCGCCGACTAACAGATAACTAACTGACAAACGGCAAGTCTATAATAGGAAATTTATGAAAAAGACGCTTATTACACTCATTATTGCAAATGCACTGACCGCGACTACGGCATTTGCCGCAGCGGATGCGGGAACCTGGTATGCTGGTGGGAAATTTGGTTGGTCGCATTACTTTGATACCAGCGCAAGCCAGCAAACGGGGGCTAATGGTAATAAATATGGTGATGTTGGTTTTGATAGCGATAACGTCGGTGGTGGTGTATTTACAGGCTATCAGATTACTCCATGGCTGGCAGTTGAAGGCGGTTATGACTATTTAGGCAACATGCAATTCAACGGTAAAAATGGCGCATCTGGTTCTCAAATGAAAAGTCAGGGCCTGCAATTATCTCTGAAGGCAAGTTATGGTCTGACAGATAATTGGGATCTCTACGGCCGTGCAGGGGCAATGGGATATCGCGCGGAGTCAGATATTAAAGGCAATAACCGCTTTGATACCGGTGTGCGTCCGGTTGTGGCTGTTGGTACGGAATATGCCTTTAACAAGAACTGGGCTGGCCGCGTGGAATATCAATGGGTGAGCAATGTGGGTAATGAAAACCAGATTGGCGTATCAAGCGATGTTAGTTCCGTTACCGCTGGGTTGTCATATCGCTTTGGCCAGCATGACGATGCGGAGGTTACGCCTGCACCGGCAGTTGCCGCAACTCCTGCGCCTGAACCTCAGCGTTTTAACTTAAAATCTGATGTGATGTTTGGTTATGATTCAGCAGCATTAACCCCAGAAGGGAAAGCGGCGATTGCGCAGTTATACCGAAATCCTGGTCTGCAACCGGCCAAAGACAAAGCGACCGTTGTTATTGGCTATAGCGATCGCACCGGAGCCGCAGATTATAACCAGCAACTGTCAGCCCAGCGCGCGCAGGCTGTTGCCGATGAATTAGTCGCGTTAGGCATGCCAGCTGCAAATATTACTGCACAAGGACATGGTTCGAGTGATTCTGTCACGGGATCCAGTTGTGATGGGCAGACCGGACAGCAGCTGATTAATTGCCTTGCTCCAGATCGCCATGTCGTTGTTGAGATCACTGATAAGCACTAAATCGGTGTACAAAAGCCCTCCTCATTATTGAATGGGGAGGGCTTTTTTATTCGCACAGTGAACTATCATTAACTGTGACAAATTAAAGATGTTAGAGCGTAATTATGTTCATAGAATCCTTAGTTTCGAGAGCTAAAGGTAGATTATGGCGTTATTTTCTGCCACGGTTTACTCTGAAAAATCATGTGGATGATCAAGTATATAATTACTATGGTGTTTATTTTTCGGATGTAAAACAAGAAAAATATCAGCTTGTGAGCCTAAGAGGCAAAAATGTTGTGCTTGAAAAATGGCATGCTGATCAGCACGCCTATATGGAGAAAATAAACCTTCCACTCAATGATATTGAAAAAATGAATGTTGAGATTATTCATTGGAGAAAGCAAGGTCCATTAAGGTTTGATTCGATTTTTCTTTTTGCAATAAATTATTTCACACGTATTGCTTATGCAAAAAATGCTCTGACGAGAGCAAAAAGCAATCTCTTTTCTTCATTCGCCAGTAACAAGTCGTTGAGTGGACTTGATCGTATAATGTTGCTACAGATGCTGGTGAACGAATATGTACATCAATCGCCAGAGAAAACTCACACTGGAGTAACATGTGATGAGGTTATTGATCTATTGTACGGGACGCTTTGGTATAAACATATCAAGAATGAAGATTTCAGGAGGAAGGTCTTTCTGCTGCTCCAGTCACTTGTAATTACAGAGGATGTCAGATTTAGTGATGAAAAATATTATATACAAGGCAAGGCTATTTCAACAATTGTCACATGGGAATCTGAGGAGAGAAGGGACAAGCAACAGTTCAGGATCCAACGAAACATTAACCGCTTAATGCTTGTAATTACTGCATCCACATTGATGATCACGATAGCAATATTAGCTCAGGCAGGTCTTATTAATTTACATAATCTTTGGGAGCATCTTACACAATTAAAACCCATCCGTGTGTTGTTCAAACTAATATAATAAAAATCAATGCGTTAACATAATCAGCACTCATATATTTTACAGCCAAATAACAAATCTGATAGCATACCCCCCTATAGTATCTGGAGGGCGTATGCCGCATTCACCTGAAGACAAGAAACGCATTCTCACCCGTGTACGCCGTATTCGCGGTCAAGTTGATGCGCTTGAGCGTGCACTGGAATCTGGCGAACCGTGTCTGGCAATCCTGCAGCAAATTGCCGCCGTGCGCGGTGCATCCAATGGCCTGATGGGCGAAATGGTTGAGATCCATCTGAAAGACGAGCTGGTCAGCGGAGAAACAACGCCAGACCAGCGTGCCGTGCGCATGGCTGAAATCGGCCATCTTCTGCGTGCTTATCTAAAATAACATCATCACCTCGCAATAATGGGAAGAGACAAATGAAATCACGTGCAGCAGTTGCATTCGGCCCCGGCCAACCGTTAAAAATTGTCGAAATCGACGTCGCACCGCCAAAGAAAGGTGAAGTGCTGGTTAAAATTACCCATACCGGCGTGTGCCACACCGACGCCTTTACGCTCTCTGGCGACGATCCGGAAGGCGTATTCCCGGCGGTACTTGGCCATGAAGGTGGCGGCATTGTGGTTGAAGTAGGCGAAGGCGTCACCAGTCTGAAACCGGGCGATCATGTGATCCCGCTGTACACCGCAGAGTGCGGCGAGTGTAAGTTCTGTAAATCGGGTAAAACCAACTTGTGCCAGGCCGTACGTGCGACCCAGGGCAAAGGTCTGATGCCGGATGGCACAACGCGCTTCTCGTATAACGGTGAGCCGATTTATCACTATATGGGCACCAGCACCTTCAGCGAATACACCGTTTGCGCGGAGATCTCTCTGGCGAAGGTTAACCCGCAGGCCCCGCTGGACAAAGTGTGTCTGCTGGGTTGTGGCGTGACCACCGGTATCGGAGCAGTCCATAACACCGCAAAAGTGAAAGAAGGCGACACCGTCGCCGTATTTGGTCTGGGCGGTATTGGTCTGGCGGTAATTCAGGGCGCGGTGCAGGCGAAAGCCGGGCGTATTCTGGCCGTTGATACCAATCCGGAAAAATTTAAGCTGGCAGGTGAAATGGGCGCGACTGATTTCATCAACCCGAAGGATTACGACAAACCGATTCAGGATGTGATCGTTGAGCTGACCGATGGCGGCGTGGATTTTAGCTTTGAATGTATCGGCAACGTTAACGTGATGCGCGCGGCACTGGAATGTTGCCATAAAGGATGGGGTGAAAGCATCATCATTGGCGTGGCGGGAGCAGGGCAAGAGATCAAAACGCGTCCGTTCCAGCTGGTTACCGGGCGCGTCTGGCGCGGGTCCGCCGTTGGGGGCGGGGAAAGGGGGCATCCCACTTCCTGGCTTGGTTTAAGAAGCAATAAGGGGGAAAATTTAGTGGGTGCCCTTTATTACCCACCTTTTCACCCTGGGACAGGTAACGGAGGAGTCGACTTCATTA
>OBLO01002710.1_pt1 | contig 13436 bp, 10 predicted proteins | sample 1519401 | NCBI WGS metagenome assembly OBLO01 (sample SAMEA2602897, study PRJEB22501) | metagenome | reverse complement strand
ACTGGACGTTTACCGGGTTTTCTTCCCATTTTTCACGCCACTTTTTTTCAATTGCCTTATGATTATAAGGGATCTTTGACATTTTTTTGTCCTCCTGTTTTTATATGGTAACTGATTTTATTACAGGAATACACATCCTATAATAAAAATAAAAAAGCCTGTTCATCTCATTATAAGAGACGAAAAAGGCTTATATTCCGTGGTACCACTCTTCTTCACCCGACATTACCTGCCAGATGCACTCATTTTTCTTCTATAACGGGAAGCACCCGCTTCTGCCTATGTGATCTTCAGTAAATCTGTTCAGCAAAAGGACTCTGAGGTGAGTTGGGAGTCTTCGTCTGCTGTCTCGCACCAACCGACAGTTCTCTTATCAGACACCGGACCCTTAATACTCCTCTTCTGCGTCTTTTCAATATTCTTCATTATTATATGAAGAATGTTAAAATAAGTCAAGACCTGTCTTCAAGAAAGTACAGAAATACCTCGCAGATTCCTCATATTTTTCATCACATGCTTTCAATTATTTTCCTGTCGGAAAGTTAACATTTTAGCCAAAAAAATTGTCAGAAAATTCATTTTTTTAGTTGTTCTCACCAGTTTCTTAGTGTATAATAAGGATAAGTAATTACTACTGATACAGATCAGTAAATATGATACATAAAGGAGAGTGTTTACCATGGTTTATTTATTAGCAGGTCCGAAAGGAACAGGAAAAACACAGCAGATGATCGAGCAGGCCAATGAGGCTGCGAAAAAATGCAATGGAAATGTTGTATTTATCAAAAAAACACACCGCGATACAGCAAGTGTAACATTTGATATCCGCACAATTTGTATGGATGATTTCCCGGCAATCACAAACATTGACGAATATATCGGATTTTTATATGGTATGTACAGTTCTAATCACGATATCGAGTATGTATTTATCGATGGTATCTTAAAACACGCTGATATCTCACTGGATAATATTCCGGCATTTATTGACCGCCTGAAACAGGTTTCCAAAGAATGTGAAGTTGAATTCTATGTCAGCATCAGTGCAAACAAAGAGGAACTTGCTGACGTAAATACAGAAGGATGCAAATATCTGAACTAATCTTTCTTATTGAGACAGAATGATCCGACAGTCCATTTTACAAATGGACTGTCGTTTTATGTCACAATAAGATATAAAAAACAAAAAGGCAGGTCTGACAATCCTGCCATGTACAGGAGAGAAAACGTATGAGCGGAATTAAAGATGCAAAAAAGAAAAGGGCACGCAGAAGGCGCAAGAGACAGATTCAGCGTATCCTGCTGATTATTGCCATGATACTGATCCTGATCGGATTCCTATTCCTGATCCGGGCCGCAGTCCATGCTGTTGTAAACAAATTCACCGGTCCTACTGTCACAACCTCAGCAGACAAAACTGCCGGTTCCCCAAAAAACAAAAAAACGACTGCAAAAAAAAGCAGCAAAAAAAGAAATCTTCAAAAAAGAACACTCAAAAAAAGAAGTCTTCCGAAAAAAAGTCTTCTGAAAAAGACACCGTAGAATTAAAAACGGTAACACTCAGTAAAAAGGGAAAGAACAATACGGACAAGCTTTCTCTTACCATCAGCTCAACCGGAGACTGTACGCTTGGAACCGATGAAAGTTTCAACTATTCTGCCAGCCTGAATGCGTACTATGAATCACATGGTGCTGATTATTTCTTCCAGCATGTCAGATCCATTTTTAAAAAAGACGACCTGTCCATTGTTAATATGGAAGGAACCCTCACTGACGAGACAGCCCGTGAGGCAAAAACCTTTGCTTTTAAAGCTCCTGCCGAATATGCTTCCATCCTTTCCGGAAGTTCTATTGAAGCAGCCAATCTCGCCAACAACCACAGTCATGATTATGGCGAGAAGAGTTATACCGACACGATTTCCGCACTGGAGGATGCCGGAATTGCTTCCTTCGGTTATAACCGTATCAAGATTTTAAAGATAAAAGGTATAAAAGTCGGTGTCACCGGAATCTATGAACTTGCAGACCATCAAAAACGTGCATCTCAGGTGAAGCAAAATATCAAAGCCCTGAAAAAAGCCGGTGCACAGGTCATCATCGTGAATTTCCACTGGGGAATCGAAAAGCAGTATACACCGGATGAAAACCAGAAGGCTCTCGCACATCTTGCTGTCGATGAAGGTGCGGATCTTGTGATCGGGCACCACCCACATGTACTTGAAGGTATTGAAGAATATAATGGAAAATACATCTGCTATAGTCTTGGTAATTTCTGCTTTGGCGGCAATTCAACACCAAGTGATACGGACAGCATGATCGTGCAGCAGACATTTACTTTTAATAAAAAAGGAAAATTAACGAAAAGCAGTAAATTAAACATTATCCCTTGTTCTATCTCTTCTTCCAGCGGCTATAACGACTACTGCCCTGTTCCGCTTACCGGAGACGCAAAGCAGCGTGTACTGGACAAGATCTCGCAGTATAGTGAAGGATTATAAGATTATAATATCGACAGATTATCAATATAAAAAGCTTCGCAGGAATATGCATTGCACATACTTGCGAAGCTTTTTTTCTGTCTTATTTTATTTTTTATTATCCAATCAACATCTCATAAATCAGGACCATCAAAGGCATCGTAATGATACAGCATATTACTGACATTACATTGATCACACTGGCGTATCTGGAATCTTTTTCATAAATCTGTGCAAGCTGTGTGACCATTGCTGCTGCCGGGGCTGCAGTTGCGATCAGTACGATCATCAGAATATACTCCGCATCCGGATGTAACCCGGTCCGCTCCAGTCCCGCAAAAGCAATTGCCGCAATTAACGGGAACAGGATCAGCCGAATCATACAGATCAGATACGGACGCTTCTGCCGGAACACCCACCTTAGATCTACATCACCGATCACCATTCCGATCACCATCATGCTCGCCGGACTGATCATATCGCCAAACCCGCTGACACAGCTGTCGATCACTGCCGGAAGACGGATCTCCAGCGCAAAAAGTGCAATTCCTATTATCATTGCGATTACATTCGGATTACACAGAATCTTACGGATATTCAGGTTCTTCTCCTGCCCGATCAGATTTACGCCGTGTGTCCACATCAATATCGTCTGCACCAGAATAAATGCCGTCGTATAAAACACCCATTCCTCGCCCAGTACCGCCGATACCAGCGGAATCACCAGATATCCTGCATTTGTATAAATAATGGATGCCTTCTCTATGCTGTTAAAATGAATTATATATGATAATAATTCCGAACCCACGATCAGGATCACATGCACAATTACCGACATCCCAACCGCGATCATAAGCCCTTTTATCTTGTCGTCCGTCAGTTCAATCTGAAATGCATGTACGACTACACATGGATTGCAGATATACACAACCATATTTGAAATGATCCGGCTGTCTTCCGTCTTAAAAAGTCCGGCTCTGACCACTCCGAATCCAACCGCCATTGTCAGAAACATAGCTATGATCTGTTCCGCAAGAAGTATACTAATCTCCATGACTCTCTCATTTCTTATATCTTTTCGGTAAAATGTATCACCAGCTATTATTCCTGTGCATCTGCCTCTTCTTTATCAGAAGCTGTTTTTTCTTTTGCATCTTTACCGGTATTTAACTTTGTCACTGTATTGACATCCTTATCCTCTTTATACGTTACCGTCACCTGTTCTCCCAGTTCACATCGGATCACATCTATGATATCTGCTACTGATACATCATAGATCGCGTCAGAATTCTCCAACATCAGATAATAATGAGAATTTCCATTCAGAACAGCCTGCGCAATCTTCGTGATCTTTCCGGATACCTCTTCTTCCTTCCGCGTATCCTTTTCCTGTTCTTTCACACCATTTTTCAACAGTAATTCATTATAATTCTCCTGACACTGACTGACACTGTCACCAATTGCAACGATCTGATACTTCTGGACATTAACCATTGCATATTTCTTCACCAGACCGGCATCGTCTTTTAATGCGACAAAATAGGTCGGCTCACCGGCAATATTCAATAAGAGTGGGAATGTTGCCTGATATTTCAGGTTCTGTACCTGTCCTTCTGCCGATGACATGGCTGAAGATTCTGTCGCACCTTCTACTTTGTAGTATTTTGTCTCCATTGTGCGTTGATTTGCCAGAACAAATCCAACATTCGACTGATCTCCGTTAACAGATGTAACTCCGGTATACATCCATACATCATCATTTAATGCCAGATAGTTATAACCATCCGTTGTCTCCAGACAGTCTTTCTGACTCAGTACACTGTTAAAGAAGCCATGTTTCAATGTTCCGTAATAATCGAACAGATTCACCAGCAGGTCTGCGGAATATACACGGTCTACCCACTGTGGTACATTTCCGACATCATAGGTCTTCGTCTTTCCTGTCACTGCATTACATATAACAACTTTTCCAACCGTCTCACCACCGAATAATCCGATGTTAAATTTCTTTACCGGAGCGATCCAGTACGGATCACCATTTTCATCAATTTCAAAACTTAATTCACCGTAAATGTATGTCGGATGTGCAAAACGCAGATGGCGGTAAATATTACGGTTAAAATGATCACTTGTTGTATATTTCATACCCTGTTTCAGTTTTACAAGCTCCGTAGACTGATTTGCCATATTGATCCGGATATACGACGGAATTCCTTCCCCCTGATTCGTAAACCATTTGATCAGATTTGCGTATTTTAACGGAGTAACACGTACCGGATTCCCCTTGTAGTTAATCTGACTGTAGATGTCATCTGCCTCAAACTGGGATACCATATCTACCATACTGCCCATCTTACGGTCACCGAGAAGTGCTGCCGTATCTTTATCCAGAAGCGGGATCTTGTCAAATGACAGTTCCTCTACATCTTTTGCAAATTCCCCTTCTTTGACCGTCATAAGTTTCTGGTATTTCTTTGCATTTACAACCGGTGAAGACAGCAGTGTTCCAAGCAGGTATACCGCTCCAAGAACCACCACTACTCCAAGAAAAACTTTTACTACTTTATTTTCTTTGATCTCGTACCTGTTCATTTTCTTTCTTCCCAGGTACAAAACTGCCAGTATCACCAAAAAGACCATGATGAAAAACCATGTCTCTGATGAATGAATATTGATAGCCGGAATTGCGGCATAGTAATAGATTCCAGCCATGATCACAACAATGGCTGCGATCATCATTTTGGTTTTACCTTTCATACTTCTCTCCTCTCATGCAAAAAAGCCTGCCATTTACGGCTTTTCCTGCATCCTTTTATATATAGAAAATCAGACGGCACTAAAAAAGCCGCCTGTTATTCTAGAATTTTCTGCGCCACGCCGGTGCTGTAAACAGTACCAGGAACGGGAATATCTCCAAACGTCCCGCCAGCATGTCAAAGCATAATATTAATTTTGAGAGCGGTGAAAACCCTGCAAAATTTCCCATCGGTCCGACCTGCGCCATACCCGGTCCGACATTTCCAAGTGTAGTAAGTACTGCACTGAACGTTGTCTCAAAATCAAAATTGTCCAGAGAAACCAGCACAACTGATCCGATCAGAATACCTACATATGCAATAAAATAAATATAAATCGTGCGCAGCACATCTGAACTTACCTTTTTCCCGCCAATGCGTATAATACCCACAGACTTCGGATGAGCCAGCTGCACGATCTCTCTCTTTACACACTTGATTCCGACCAGCAGACGTGACACCTTGATTCCACCGCCGGTGGAAGATGCACAGGCTCCTATTACCGTCAGCATCATAAGCACCGCTTTGGAAAACATCGGCCATTGTGCAAAATCAGCCGTCGAATATCCGGTTGTTGTTATAACCGTAACCACCTGAAAAACCGCATAGCGGAAAGATTTTCCAATCGTCGGATATAACGAATGGATATTGAGCATGATCGCTGCCGTAGCACCTGCAATCAGCAAAATGTATGTCCTGAGCTCTTCGTTTTTCAGGATAGATTTAAAATCACCCAATATCATAAAATAGAACAATGCAAAATTGACTCCAAATAATGCGCAGAAAACGGTGATCACACCATCGATATACGCACTGTTAAAATGTGCCACACTGTCCGCATAGTTTGAAAATCCACCGGTTCCGGCAGATCCAAACGAAAATATCATACTGTCAAACAGATTCATTCCTCCGATAACGAGAAATACCATTTCTATCACAGTAAGGGTCAGATACATTCCATATAAAATCCTTGCGGTAGACATTGCTTTCGGTACTAACTTATCTTTCTCAGGTCCCGGCACTTCCGCACGCATCAGATGCATGGAATTCTTTCTGTCCAGAGATGTCACGACAAGCACAAAAACCAGTACTCCCATACCTCCGATCCAGTGGGTAAAGCTCCGCCAGAACAACAGGCAGTGGGGCAATACTTCCACATCCGGGATAATACTTGATCCGGTTGTTGTAAAACCTGAAACTGTTTCAAAAAATGCATCTACATAACTAGGTATATACCCGGAAAGGGTGAATGGCATTGCTCCGAATAAAGACCACAAAATCCATGCCAAAGCAACGATCACCATCCCTTCCTTTCCGTAAATCTGGCCATGTTCCGGTCTTTTTCTTCCGACCACCCAAAACAGCAGGCATAATATAACAATTGGTATCAGAAAGACAATTCCACATTTTTCCTGATATATAACTGCAACAAGAACAGGTACAAGCAAAAGAGCCGCCTCTACTCCAAGCATTCTACACAAAATATATCTTACTATTTTTGTATCCATAACTTTTTGTCCGTCTCCTTATTCTGTATATTATTCCAGGATATCGCTGAACTTATCCACATGATCCATTGTAACAACTACTACGCTGTCCCCGACTTCCAGGTGATCTTCACCATTCGGGATAATAATCCGTCTTTTTCTTCCAATACAGGCAATCAGATTATTTTTCTTTGTCCGCAATTCACGGAGCGGTACATTCGTAAAACTGCATTCACATTTCACAATGAACTCAAGTGCTTCTACTTTACCACCCAAAAGCTGATACACGGATTCTACGTTTGCATTACTTGCAGATTCATTTCTTGCTCTTACATAACTCATGATCGCATCTGCGGTCGCACTTTTTGCTGACACAATAGAGTCAATTCCCAGTCCCTCTACCATCTGTGCACGGGAATCTTCATTTACTTTTGCCACAATTTTATTAACACCCTGCAGCTTTGCAAACAATGCCATGATAATATTCTCTTCATCCATTCCGGTCAATGCGATCAATGCATCTGCTTCATTGATCCCTTCTTCTACAAGAAGTTCATGATCCGCAGCATCTCCGTTAATAATCGTTGCTTTGGGAAGAAGCTCACAAAGTTCTTCACATCTCTTTATATTCTGTTCTATGATTTTTACCTGCATGCCGACCTGCAGCAACTGCATTGCCAGATAAAAGCATACATGTCCACCTCCACAGATCAATACTTTTTTTACTTTTGCATTTCGATGACCCAGTGCCCTGAAAAATGACTTCAGATTCTGATGCGCGGCAACGATATGCATCTTATCTCCTTTTTCCAGAACAAAATTTCCATCCGGAATATAGATCTCTTTTCCTCTTTTTACTGCACATACCAGGATTTTAATCTGGAACTTCCGGTATACTTCCGCAAGAGAAAGCCCTGCAAGTGCACTGTTCTCCCTTACGACAAATTCTACCAGTTCTACACGTCCCTTCATGAATGTCTCTACTTTACTTGTCTCCGGGAAAAGCAGTACTCTGGATATCTCATTTGCCGCCGCACGTTCCGGATTAACCGCCATACTCAGATGAAGATCCTCTTTCAACAGATCGATCTGTCGGTAATAGATTGGATTTCTTACACGTGCGATCGTATGTCTGGCACCTAATCGCTTAGCCAGCAGACAGCTCAACATGTTAAGTTCATCTGTGGATGCACAGGCAATCACAAGATCCGCATGCGGTACATCCGCCTGTCTCTGCACCTCTACATCTGCTCCATTTCCTGTAATACAGAAAATATCAAGTTCATTCACTGCTTCTTTTAATTTCCCCTCATTTTGATCAATCAAAACCACATCATAATTTTCTTCGGACAGCTGGGTTGTCAATTTATGACCAACTTTTCCATCCCCAATAATCACAATTTTCATTCCCTGACCTCACAATTATCCACGCATATCTTTTTTGTCATCAAGATACCGGTATTTTAATACAAGAGATTATAGCATCTTTGTTTCAAGAAAAAAAGCCCTTACGGGCTTTTCTTCTATTTTAACATTTTCTTAACTGATTACTCCTCTTTTGCACGCTTAGCAATCTCTGCTTCCTGTACATCTGACGGTGCCTGTTCATAACGTGCAAATTCATAAGAATATACACCTCTTCCACCTGTCATAGATCTTAATACAGTACAGTATCCAAAGAGTCCCGTCATCGGGATATCTGCCACGATTTCCTGCCTTCCACCGGAAACCGGATTCATACCGAGTACACGTCCGCGTCTCTTATTCAGATCACCCATAACATCTCCGGTATAATCATCCGGAATCGTAACCGTAAGAGACGCAATTGGTTCCAGCAATACCGGAGAAGCTTCCATGAAGCCTTTCTTGAATGCCTGGACTGTTGCTGTCTTGAATGCCATCTCGGAAGAATCCACCGGATGATAGGAGCCATCATATAATACGGCTTTCACACCGACTACCGGATATCCTGCAAGAGGACCTTTTACAACTGCTTCCTGCAAGCCTTTTTCAACTGCCGGGAAATAATTCTTCGGAACAGCTCCGCCGACAACTTCTTCTTCGAATACATAAGGCGTCTCCAGATCACCGGACGCTTCGAATCTCATCTTGACATGACCATACTGTCCATGACCTCCGGACTGTTTCTTATATTTGGAATCTACGTCAGATTTTTTCTTGATCGTCTCACGGAAAGCTACCTTTGGTGTCTCCAGTCTGATCTCACATTTATAACGTGCAGCAAGTTTACTTGCCGTAATCTCCAGATGCTGGTCTCCCATTCCATAAAGAAGTGTCTGACGGTTCTCACTGTCATTGACTGTTTTCAGTGTTACATCTTCTGCCATCATCTTCTGTAATGCCTGAGATACTTTATCTTCATCTCCTTTATTGTTGCAGACATATTTCATATATGTATATGGTTTGGAATATTCTGTCTTTCCATACATCACCGGTGTATTTTTAGTAGAAAGCGTATCTCCTGTCTTTGTATTTGCAAGCTTTGCAATTGCTCCGATATCTCCTGCAAACAACTCACTGACCTCGGTCGGTTTATTTCCCACCATTGTATAAATCTTTCCAAGTTTTGCTTCTGCATCGGAATCTCCGTTATACAAAATATCGTCCCCTTTTAATACTCCGGAACATACTTTCACGAACGAATACTTTCCGATAAACGGATCTACCATGGTCTTGAATACATATGCTGATTTTGCTTTTGCAAAATCATAATTGCCTTCAAAGATCTCATTCGTCTTGCGGTTGATTCCTGCACAGCTTCTGCTGTCCGGACTCGGGAAGAATCTTACGATATCAGAAAGCAAATTGGCAACTCCCTGCGCCTGGATATTAGATCCCATTGCAACCGGTACGATATCTCCGTCCATAACTTCCGTACGCATTGCAGAACGGATCTCTTCTACAGAGAATTCATCTCCTTCAAAATATCTTTCCATAAACGCTTCACTGGTCTCTGCAACTGCCTCCAGTAATTTATCACGGTAGATCTCCAGATTCGGTTTACAATATTCCGGAATCTCACATTCTTCTCTCTGTCCTACGCCTGTATAACGTCTTGCTGCATTCTTAATAACGTTCACATATCCTACCAGTTTTTCATTCTCACGGATCGGCTGGAAGTGTGGTGCGATCACCTTTCCGTAACGTTCCGTCAGATCCTGTACTACCTGACGGAAGCTCGCATCATCCACATCCATCTCTGTTACATATACCATTCTCGGAAGTTTGTACTTATCACAGAGTTCCCATGCCTTCTCTGTTCCGACTTCCACACCTGCCTTGCCTGATACAACGATAACGGCTGCATCGGCGGCACTTACAGCTTCTTCGACTTCTCCGACAAAGTCGAAATATCCCGGTGTATCCAGAATATTGATCTTGGCTTTCTCCCATTCAATCGGGATTAAGCTTGTACTGATTGAAAATTCACGTTTCTGCTCTTCTTTATCAAAATCACTGATCGTGTTACCATCCGTAATCTTTCCCATACGGTTTGTCGCCCCTGACACATATGCCATGGCCTCTGCAAGACTGGTCTTTCCGCTTCCACCGTGTCCTAAGAGAACCACGTTCCTGATTTCGTCCGTTCTGTAAACTTTCATATAGCTGCCTCCTTATTTTGGTAAAATCTCATGTAAATATTGTACTAAACTTTTGCTTTTTTTACAACACTTTTATACATTTTAACCATATCATTTTTGTATTTATTTTTAAATATATGTAATTTTCTACTTATTTCTGAATTTTCTTTACAATTTTATCATACAGTTTGTATCATTTTCCACCGTTTCCGCACATTACTTTTTCGCTTTAAAGTATTATAGTGTTGACAAATTCATCTGTCGCACGTTACAATAGAAACTAAGTTTTTTGATTATGAATTATTCACACTGTTTATTCGTAATTTTTTATAAATATATTCTAACTTGCCGGAAGGAGAATCTATCATGAAACAAAAAATCGGTTTTATCGGACTCGGACTGATCGGCGGTTCTATTGCAAAAGCCGTCCGCCAGTACTATCCTGATTACGAAATTGTGGCTTTCGATAAAAATAAAGAAGCCCTTGCCCTTGCAACCCAGGAATCTGTCATCGATGTGGCAGCAACCACGATCGACAATAATTTCCATAATTGCAACTATATATTCTTATGCGCACCTGTTGCATCTAATACTGCTTATCTCAAACAACTGACAGAATATCTAGATGATGACTGCATTCTTACAGATGTAGGAAGTGTAAAAGCGAACATCCATGAGGAAGTACAGACACTCGGTATCGGAAAATACTTTATCGGAGGACATCCGATGGCCGGTTCTGAAAAAAGCGGATACAGTAATTCCAAGGCAATGTTGATTGAAAATGCATATTTTATTCTGACACCGACCGACCAGGTTGCCCATGAAAAGGTGGAGGCCTATGAAAAATTTGCAGAAAGCCTGAAAGCACTCCCGGTTATCCTTGATTATCGGGTACATGACCAGATTACCGGAACGATCAGTCATCTGCCTCATATCATTGCATCTACACTCGTCAACTTTGTTAAAACACATGACACCAAAGATGAGATGATGAAGAATCTTGCCGCCGGGGGATTTAAAGATATCACACGTATCGCTTCTTCATCACCGGTCATGTGGCAGAATATCTGTCTGAAGAACAAGGATAATATCGTAAAGATTCTGGATCAGTACATCGACTCCCTCGAAGATTTCAAAGAAGCAGTCGAACGTGAAGATGACCTGGATCTTTATACCCGATTTGAATCGTCCAGGAATTATCGCAATTCCATGCCTTCGTCCTCTGCGGGACCTATCAAAAAATCGTTTGCCGTATACTGTGATATCATTGATGAAGCCGGTGGTATCGCTGCTATTGCAACAATCCTTGCATCTAATAATATCAGCATCAAAAATATTGGAATTGTACACAACAGAGAATTTGAAGAAGGGGTTCTGCGTATTGAATTTTACGACGAAGATTCCAGCAAGCGCGCCGTAGGATTACTGCAGAAATTCAGGTATATTGTATATGAACGTTAGAACAATCCGTCCTGTAAAGGGATTAAAGGGAGAAGTAACGATACCGGGAGATAAATCCATCTCTCATCGTTCTATTATGTTAGGTTCCATTGCACTTGGAACCACAGAGATCACACATTTTCTGGAAGGCGCAGACTGTCTGTCTACCATTGACTGCTTCCGCAGGATGGGTGTGGAGATTGAGCGGAAACCATCCTGCATCCTGGTGCATGGCAAAGGACTGCGGGGACTTAGTGCACCTGCTTCTACTTTAAATGTAGGAAACAGCGGAACAACCACGCGTCTGATCTCCGGAATTCTATCCGGGCAGAACTTTGCAACAACATTATCCGGAGATGCTTCTCTGAATTCCAGACCAATGAAACGTATTATGACACCTTTAAACAGCATGGGGGCTCACATCACCAGTCTAAATGATAACGATTGTGCACCTCTCCGAATCGAACCGGGAGAATTGCACGGTATCCATTATCAGTCTCCGGTTGCATCCGCACAGGTAAAATCAGCCGTCCTTTTGGCCGGTCTTTATGCGGAGGGTCCGACTTCTGTCACAGAGCCAGCTCTTTCGCGCAACCATACAGAACTGATGTTACAGGGATTCGGTGCATGTGTTGCAACAGATCTTCATACAGACGGAACTGCAACTGCTCATGTAGAACCTTGTAAAGAGCTTTTCGGTCAGCAGATCTGCGTACCCGGAGATATCTCTTCTGCTGCTTACTTTATTGCTGCCGCACTTCTGGTTCCTGGCTCGGAGCTTCTGGTCAGAAATGTCGGGACCAACTTCACACGTGCCGGATTCTTAAAGGTCTGCAAAGATATGGGCGCCGACATTGAGACAATCAGCCAGACTTTCGAAGGTGGGGAAGGACGTGCGGATCTTCTTGTACGTCACAGCCGCTTAAAAGGAACTGTGATCGAAGGTGATACCATCCCGACTCTGATCGATGAGATCCCGATGATTGCGGTCATGGCTGCTTTTGCCGAGGGTCAGACAGTGATCAAAGATGCTGCTGAATTAAAGGTGAAAGAAACGAACCGTATCGATACGGTTACTGCCGGATTAAAGGCTATGGGTGCTGATATCACACCGACGGATGATGGTATGATCATTGAGGGAACCGGCCATCTTGGCGGTGCTTCTATCCAGAGTTATCTGGATCACCGAATTGCGATGGCGTTCTCGATTGCCGGGCTCGCTGCTGACGGAGAAACACAGATTATAGACAGTCAGTGTGTGGATGTGTCCTATCCGGAATTTTATGCGACATTAAATTTAATTGGGATTTAATTTATTAACGGGGAAACGGCCTCTCAGTCCTTGAAGGAAACAATAGATAAGGCTTCTTGTTCAGGTTCCATACCATAAGAAACACTAAGAGAGTCAGAATCACCTAAAAGCAAAGGAACTACGCTCAAACTCGGCGTTCGCCTCAAACACGTTCGCTTCGTTCCTTTAACGGTGCTTCTGACTCTCTAATTGTTTCTAACGGCATTCCACATTCACAATAATCCTTATCTATTGTTTCCTTCAAGTCGTGACTGGCAGCGGATGTTAATAAATGAAATGCCCGGAAGTGTAACCCGGTGGAGGCCACTACGGTTACGCATTTG
>OBLO01002708.1_pt1 | contig 13439 bp, 9 predicted proteins | sample 1519401 | NCBI WGS metagenome assembly OBLO01 (sample SAMEA2602897, study PRJEB22501) | metagenome | reverse complement strand
CCTCCGGATATGCAGCCGGTTCTCATGCTGCGGCAGGGATCGTCCCAGAATACAGAAAAAATGACCGCAGACAGGCAAAGCCCCTGACATTTTCCGGAGCAGAGGGAAAAAGAAGTCAGGGAAAACAGGAAAGGAAAAAACGTACATATGATCCGGATCAATCAGCTCACACTTCCCGTGGAGCACGGGAAAGAGGCTATAAAGAAAAAAGCGGCAAAGCTTCTAAAAATCGATGAATCGGCGATCGGGGAGATCCGGATCGTCCACAGATCCATCGACGCGAGAAAGAAGCCGCAGCTGTTGTTCAGCTATATCGTAGATGTAGCGCTCAAAAATGGGAAAAAAGAAGGAGCTGTGATCAAAAAGGCGGCAAACCAGAATGTCCGCGCGGAAGACTCCCGTCCCTATGAGTACCCGGAACACGGGACAATGGAGATGAGAAAACGTCCGGTGATCATCGGAGCAGGTCCGGCCGGCATGTTTGCGGCTCTGGCTCTTTCCGAGAACGGATATGCCCCGATTCTTTTAGAGCAGGGCGATGCCGTGGAGGAGAGAACGAAAAAAGTAGAGGATTTCTGGAAAAACGGGGATGAAGCTCTGGATATCCGTTCCAATGTCCAGTTTGGTGAGGGCGGAGCCGGAACATTCTCCGATGGAAAATTAAATACACTGGTGAAGGATACTTCTGGAAGAAACGGAAAAGTCCTCGCCTTATTCGTGGAGATGGGCGCAGATGCTTCGATCCTCTATGATCATGCGCCCCATATCGGAACAGATGTGCTGAGGGATGTTGTTAAGAATCTGAGAAACAGGATCATCGCTGGCGGTGGAGAGGTTCATTTCCGGACGGAAGTTGCTAAGATTCTGGAAGAAAACGGAAAAGTTACCGGAGTGATGACGGCGGATGGCTCTGTGATCGAGACTGATCATGTGATTTTATCCGTGGGACACAGTGCGAGAAATTTATTTGCAGAACTTGACCGGATGAAGGTATTTATGGAGCCGAAACCTTTTGCGGTGGGACTTCGGATCCAGCATCCGCAGGCACAGATCAATCAGAACCAGTATGGGATGGAGAAAGTGGAAAAACTCGGCGCGGCTCCTTATAAGGTAACGGCAAAGACCACCGGCGGACGCGGTGTATATTCTTTCTGCATGTGTCCGGGCGGAATGGTGGTGAACGCCTCCTCAGAAAAGGGACGTCTCGCTGTCAACGGAATGAGTAATTTCAAGAGAGACAGCGGTGTTGCGAACAGTGCGATCATTGTTGCCGTTACTCCGGAGGATTTCCCGGAAGCCGGACCATTAGGCGGCATCTCCTTCCAGAGAAAGCTGGAAGAACAAGCATATGCTCTGGGCGGAGGAAAGATCCCGATCCAGCTTTATGGTGATTTCGCCGCGAACCGACCGACGGTGGCCCTGGGAGATGTAGATCCTGTATTCTGCGGAGATTATTCCTTCGCGAACTTACGGGAGCTGATGCCAGAGGCCTTGAACGGAGCGTTCTTAGAAGGAATGGAGCAGTTCGGAAGGCGGATCAGAGGATTCGACCGGGCGGACGCTGTTCTTGCGGGAATTGAGAGCCGTACGTCATCGCCACTCAGGATCTGCCGCGATGAGAGCCTTCAGAGCAGTTTAAAAGGGCTTTACCCGTGCGGCGAGGGAGCCGGGTACGCCGGAGGAATCACATCGGCGGCCATGGACGGCCTGAAGGTTGCGGAAGAGATCATCAAGCGGTATGCGGCGGTTAAGCAAATGTAAACAGTCGGCAGTGCGTCGGAAGACAGCATTTCTGAACACCGTAGAAAAGAGGATTTTTCATATGACAGAGAGAGAATTATTAAAGGATAAAAAGAGAATCGTGATCAAGATCGGATCTTCCTCACTGACACATGCGGAGACCGGTGACTTAAATCTTGCGAAGATCGAAAAGCTTGTCCGCGTCATCAGCGACATGAGAGGAATGGGAAAGGAAGTGATTCTGGTTTCCTCCGGTGCGATCGCAACGGGCCGCCAGACCCTCGGCGGAAAAAAGCCGGAGACGGTCGCCGAGAAACAGGCTTACGCAGCAGTTGGCCAGGCACGGCTCATGATGGTGTACCAGAAACTCTTCTCCGAGTACAATCAGACCGCGGCACAGATCCTGATCACGAAGGCGACGATTTTAGACGATACTTCCCGAGCGAACGCGAAGAATACATTCAATGAGCTTCTAAAGCTTGGAACTGTGCCGATCGTAAACGAGAATGATACCGTATCTACATATGAAATTAAATTCGGTGATAATGACAGACTTTCCGCCATTGTTGCGGCACTTGTAGAGGGAGATCTATTATTCCTTCTCTCCGACATTGACGGTCTCTACACGGATGATCCGAAGAAGAACCCGGATGCAAAATTCATCAGTCAGGTGGATGAACTCACGGATGAATTTATGGCTATGGGGAAAGGAACCACGGGAAGTGACGTGGGAACCGGCGGTATGGCGACGAAGCTCCATGCTGCGAAGATCGCTACGGAGAGTGGAGCCGATATGGTGATCGCCAACGCGGACGATGTGGAAGTGATGTGGCGGATCTTAAAGGGTGAGGAGATCGGAACACTCTTTAAAGCAAATAAGAGCAGCGAATTTGCGCTGTTAGACTATATCCAGAGCATTCACGCTTAAATATGCCTGCTGCCGTTGGCGGGCTCTGCCCGAGGAATGGCAGCGGAAATATTGAGTCGTGCAGGGTGGAGTCTCTGAAAAAAATGAGAGGATAAGAAATCATATATGAAACAGGAACAGATCGACAGAATCAACGAACTTTACCATAAATCCCAGGCCGTAGGTCTTACGGACGCTGAAAAAGAGGAGCAGGCAGCTTTGAGAAAACAGTATGTTGCCGATATCAAGGCAAGCCTTCGCGGCCATTTAAACAATATTTCCATTGTCGAGAAGGATGGTTCCGTGACAGATCTTGGAAAGAAATACGGAAATGTTGGAAAAACAGAAAGCTGAACTTAGTAATACGATCCGGCAGCAGCTAAAAGCTCTGCCGGAGAAAGAAAAAGAGGTCCTGGACCGTGAGATCGCAAAACGCGTTCTGGAACTTGCGGAAATCGGGAATGGGATCGTATTTGCATATGCGTCCTTAAGCTGGGAAGCGGGGACGGGTAAGATATTAGAGGAACTATGGAAGGAGAAAAGATCTGTCTTTCTCCCGAGAGTTTCGGGAGAAACGATGGAATTCTTCCTGACCGGATCGAAAAAAGATCTGACGGAAGGAGCTTTTCATATCCTGGAGCCAAAGGCAGGATGCCGGAGCGCAGATGAGAGCGCAGCAGAAGCCACAAAGACGGGAGTCCGGTCATCGGCCTGGATTTCATCTGCACCGATCCTGATTCCCGGTATGGCTTTTACGGAACATGGAAGCCGTCTCGGAAAAGGCGGCGGATATTATGACAGGTATCTGGAAAAGAACCGCGATCATAAAACCATTGCCCTTGCATATGAATTTCAGATCATAAAGGAGCTTCCGGCGGGACCGCTGGATCAAAATGTTGATATGATCGTGACAGAGAGACGCGTGATTCGCTGTACTTAAGGAGATCACGAAGCCGGAGAGGAGCAGAGATGTTAATAGAAATCGGACAGAAAGCAAAAGAAACTTCTTATATTCTCGGAAAAATGGGAACAGATTTAAAAAATGCCGGGCTTCTGGCTGCGGCCAGAGAGATCTTAGAGGAAGAGGATGAGATCTTAAAGGCCAATGCTACGGATGTTGCAAAGGCAAAAGAGAGAGGGATGGCTCCGGGACTTGTGGACCGTCTGGAGTTAAACCACAAGCGTATTGAAGGGATCGTGGAAGGCATGCGTCAGGTCGTGGGACTTGAAGATCCGGTGGGAGAGGTGATCTCCATGAAAAGGCGTCCGAACGGACTCCTGATCGGGCAGAAACGTGTGCCGTTCGGTGTCATCGGAATCATCTACGAGGCGAGGCCGAATGTGACAGCGGATGCATTTGCGCTCTGCTTTAAGACAGGAAATGCCGTGATCCTCCGCGGCGGCAGTGATGCGCTGGAATCCAATAAGGCCATCGTTGCGGCGATCAGGAATGGCTTAAAGAAGGAAAGAATTCCGGAGGATGCGATCTCTCTGATCGAGGATACGAGCCATGAGACTGCGAGAGAATTTATGCGGATGAACGGATATCTGGATGTTTTGATCCCGAGAGGCGGAGCTGGACTGATCCGCACAGTTGTGGAGAACAGTACGGTGCCAGTGATCGAGACAGGAACCGGAAACTGTCATGTTTATGTGGATGAGAGTGCGGATTTTGATATGGCGCTTGATATCATCTTTAATGCGAAGACCCAGAGGATCGGCGTCTGCAACGCATGTGAATCTACACTGGTACACAGAAATATTGCAAGGGAATTTCTGCCGTTAATGAAAAAACGGCTGGACGAGAAGAATGTGGAGATCCGCGCTGATGAGGAAGCCCGTTCTATCGTGCCGGAATTTACGGCGGCGACAGAGGAAGACTGGGGAAAAGAATATCTGGACTATATTCTTTCCTGCAAGGTCGTTGACTCCGTCGATGAGGCCATCTCCCATATCAACCGCTATAACACTGGACATTCTGAGGCTATCGTCACAAAGGACTATGAGAATGCCCAGAAATTCTTAAATGAGGTGGATGCAGCAGCAGTCTATGTCAATGCCTCCACGAGATTTACCGACGGCTTTGAGTTTGGCTTCGGGGCGGAGATCGGGATCAGTACCCAGAAACTTCATGCGAGAGGACCGATGGGACTCCTTGCTCTGACTTCTACGAAGTTCATCATCTATGGAGACGGACAGATCAGAAAGTAAGAACATCGAGGTTGCAATTTCGGGGAATCTTGGGTATAATCATTCGGGACAGTTCAGCCGGACGTTCGACCTGAATTGAAAAGAGAACGGCTGAGCAGAATGGCTTATAAAAATAGTTGGAGAAATATCAGAATGACAGATAAAAATATCATCGCGGGTGCCCCGACAGAGGAGCCGGCGAGACAGCAGTATTTTATGGAACAGGTAAAGAAACTTGTGGAGGCGGAGAGTGCGAAAAAAGGCCGCCCGCTGACCTGTTTTATCAATACCTTCGGATGTCAGATGAACGCCAGAGACTCCGAAAAACTCCTTGGGATCTTAAAGGAAGCCGGTTATGAGGAGGGAACCGATGAGAATTCAGATTTCGTCCTCTACAATACATGCACCGTTCGTGAGAACGCGAACTTAAAGGTTTATGGCCGCCTTGGATATTTAAGCGGTGTAAAGAGAAAGAATCCGGATATGATGATCGCCCTCTGCGGCTGCATGATGCAGGAGCCGGAGGTAGTCGCAAAGATCAAGAAGAGCTACCGCCATGTGGATCTGATCTTCGGAACCCACAATATCTTCAAGCTTGCGGAGCTGCTCTACGAGCGCTTCATGGAGAAGAAGATGGTGGTCGATGTATGGGAAGGAACAAACGAGATCGTGGAGGAACTCCCGATCGAGAGAAAGTATCCGTTCAAATCTGGTGTCAACATCATGTTCGGCTGCAACAATTTCTGCAGCTACTGCATCGTGCCGTATGTGCGCGGACGCGAGAGAAGCAGGGAGCCGGAAGATATTATCAAGGAGATCGAGGGTCTTGTAGCTGACGGTGTCGTGGAAGTCATGCTTCTGGGACAGAACGTCAACTCCTACGGAAAGAACCTGAAACAGCCAATCACGTTCGCGGAGCTCCTTAGAAGAGTGGAAAAGATCGAGGGACTTGAGCGGATCCGTTTCATGACTTCCCATCCGAAGGATCTCTCCGATGAACTCATCGAGACCATGAAGAACTCCAAAAAGATCTGTAGCCATTTGCATCTTCCGCTTCAGTCTGGCAGCAGTGAGATCTTGAAGAGAATGAACCGCAAATACTCGAAGGAACAGTACCTCGCCCTGGTGGAGAAGCTCCGTGCGGCGATGCCGGATATTTCCCTGACCACCGATATCATCGTGGGATTCCCGGGAGAGACAGAGGAGGACTTCGAGGAGACCATGGATGTGGTGAGAAAAGTGCGTTACGACAGTGCTTTCACCTTCATCTACTCCAAACGTACCGGAACACCGGCGGCTGCTATGCCAAACCAGGTTCCGGAGGACGTGGTAAAGAACCGTTTCGACCGCCTGCTTAAGGAGGTCCAGGACATCGCGGCTGAGGTCGTAAAGCGCCACGAGGGAACAGTACAAAAAGTCCTTGTGGAGGAGATCGATACGCACGAGGCAGGCTTTGTGACAGGAAGACTTTCCAACAACACAGTCGTGCATTTCGCTGGAGACGCATCTCTGATCGGAAAGATCGTTGATGTCTCCTTAGACGAGGCAAAGGGATTCTACTATATGGGATCTCTTGTAAAATAAGATGAAACACATGTGACGCCCGGAGCCGAGTGCTTCGGGCGCTGTGGGCATGTTAAGGAATAGGAGAAAAGACGTGGGACAGATTTCACCAATGATGACACATTATCTCGAAACAAAAAAACAGTATCCGGACTGTATCCTTTTTTACCGGTTGGGTGATTTCTACGAGATGTTTTTTGAGGATGCCAAGACGGTTTCAAGAGAACTGGAACTGACACTGACGGGAAAGGACTGCGGCCTGGAAGAGCGGGCACCGATGTGCGGTGTGCCATTCCACGCGGTGGAAGGTTATCTCACGAGACTTGTCCAGAAAGGCTATAAGGTCGCTATCGCGGAGCAGATGGAGGACCCGAAGCTCGCAAAGGGCCTTGTAAAGCGTGAAGTCATCCGCGTTGTGACACCGGGAACCATCACGAGTTCCCAGGCCCTGGATGAGACAAAGAACAACTACCTGATGGCGGTTGTGTATACCGGAAACAATTACGGAATTGCGACGGTCGACATTACGACCGGCGATTTTTTTGTTACAGAAGTGACGAGCGAGCGGGCACTGCTTGATGAGATCAATAAGTTCACACCGTCGGAGCTCGTGTGCAACGAGGCGCTCTTTATGTCCGGGCTGGACATGGATGAGTTAAAAGAACGGTATCATTTTGCCGTGACCGCCCTGGAAAACAGGTTTTTCTCGGACGATGACTGCAGAAAGATCCTGAAAGAACATTTCCATGTGATGAGTCTTGAGGGCTTAGGACTCGGTGACTATGAAAACGGAATGATCGCGTCAGGAGCAGTGCTGCAGTACCTCTATGAGACACAGAAGAATGACCTGTCCCATCTGACGAAGATCACTCCGTACACGACAGGGCAGTTCATGATGATCGATACATCCACAAGACGGAATCTGGAGCTTGTGGAGACACTGCGGGAGAAGCAGAAGAGAGGCTCTCTGCTATGGGTCCTCGATAAGACGAAAACGGCGATGGGAGCGAGACTTCTCCGTTCTTTTATTGAACAGCCGCTGATCGATAAAGCGGAGATCGAGCGCCGCCAGCAGGCCATTGAGGAACTGAACATGAACTATATTTCCAGGGAGGAGATCCGGGAATACTTAAATTCCGTCTACGACCTGGAACGCCTCATGGGCCGCATCAGTTACAAGACAGCGAACCCGAGAGACCTTCTCTCCTTTAAGAATTCCCTGGAGATGCTGCCGTATATCAAAGATATTCTCGGAGAATTCTCCTGCGAGCTCTTAAAAAAGATGAATGAGGACCTGGACCCGCTCCGGGACCTCTATGAGCTGATCGACCGCTCCATTATCGACGAGCCGCCGATCACGGTCCGCGAGGGAAACATCATCAAGGACGGATACAGCGAGGAAGCCGACAAGTACCGGAAGGCGAAGACTGAGGGGAAGGCATGGCTGGCGGATCTTGAGACGGAGGAGAAGGAAAAGACAGGGATTAAAAATCTGAAGATCAAGTACAACAAGGTGTTCGGCTACTATTTTGAGGTGACGAACTCCTTCAAGGACTTAGTTCCGGAGTACTTTATCCGCAAACAGACACTGACAAACGCAGAGCGGTACACCACAGACCGCCTGAAAGAGCTGGAAGACATCATCATGGGCGCGGAGGACCGCCTCTACACCTTAGAGTATGACCTGTTCTGCGACGTGCGTGATCAGATCGCGGCGGAAGTCCTGCGGATCCAGAGTACCGCGAAGGCTATTGCGGGCATTGACGTGTTCACATCCCTGTCCACGGTGTCCATGAGAAATAACTATGTGAAGCCGAAGATCAACGAAAAAGGCGTTATCAACATCAAGAATGGACGCCATCCGGTGGTTGAGAAGATGATCAAGGACAGTCTGTTTGTCGCAAACGACACATATCTGGACAATGGAAAGAACAGGATCTCCGTCATCACGGGACCGAACATGGCCGGTAAGTCCACCTATATGAGACAGACAGCCCTCATCGTCCTCATGGCACAGATCGGAAGCTTTGTCCCGGCGGACGAGGCTAACATTGGAATCTGCGACAGGATCTTTACGAGAGTCGGCGCCTCCGATGACCTGGCTTCCGGCCAGAGTACGTTTATGGTTGAGATGACGGAGGTGGCGAATATCCTGAGAAACGCCACAAAGAACAGTCTTCTTGTCCTCGATGAGATCGGCCGAGGTACGAGTACCTTCGATGGCCTGTCCATTGCCTGGGCGGTCATTGAGCATATCAGCAACCCGAAGATCCTCGGCGCGAAGACTCTGTTTGCAACCCACTACCATGAGCTCACAGAACTTGAGGGAACCATAAGCGGCGTCAACAACTACTGCATTGCCGTGAAGGAACAGGGGGATGACATTGTATTCCTCAGAAAGATCGTAAAGGGAGGCGCAGATAAGAGCTATGGTATTCAGGTCGCGAAGCTTGCAGGTGTACCGGAGCCGGTGATCGCCAGAGCGAAAGAACTCGTGGAGGAACTTGCCAGTGCTGACATCACGGCCCAGGCAAAGGAGATCGCCCAGATGAGCGCGTCCCCGCAGCACAAGGCGGTGGCAAAGCCGGACGAGGTGGATCTCAACCAGATGTCCATCTTTGACACGGTGAAGGACGACGATATCATAAAAGAACTCGGGGATCTGGAACTTTCCAGCATGACCCCGATCGATGCGTTGAATACGCTTTACAGATTACAGACGAAATTGAAAAACCGCTGGCAGTAAGGGAAGAGAGGAAGAGAGACTATGCCGATTCAGGTTCTGGACCAGAGTACGATCAACCAGATCGCTGCGGGAGAGGTCGTGGAGAGGCCGGCTTCCGTTGTGAAAGAGTTAATGGAAAATGCCATCGATGCCGGTTCCACAGCGATCACTGTGGAGATCCGTCAGGGCGGTATCGGTTTTATCAGGATCACGGACAATGGATGCGGGATCAAAAAGGAAGAACTTCCATTGGCGTTCCTGCGCCATTCCACAAGCAAGATCCGGACAGCGGAGGATCTGCTGACGGTGTCTTCATTAGGCTTCCGCGGCGAGGCACTTTCCAGCATTGCGGCAGTTTCCCAGGTGGAGCTGATCACGAAGACCTCCGGCAGTCTTACGGGATCCAGATACCGGATCGAGGGAGGCGAGGAGAAAGGCCTCGAGGAGATCGGCGCACCGGACGGAACCACATTTATCTCCAGAAATCTCTTTTTCAACACACCTGCAAGGCGGAAATTTTTGAAGACGGAGACCACAGAGGGCACCCATGTGGCGGATCTTGTAGAAAAGATCGCTCTGTCCCACCCGGAGATCTCCATACGGCTCATCGTGAATAATCAGAGCCGCCTTCACACATCGGGGAATCATAACCTGAAGGACATCATCTATACCATCTACGGTCGGGAGATCGCGGCAAATCTTCTTCCGGTAGAAGTGTCAAACGGGATGGTAAAGATTTCCGGATTTATCGGGAAACCGCTGATTGCCCGTGGAAACAGGAATTTTGAGAATTATTTTATCAACGGGCGATACATTAAGAGTGGACTCGTGTCCAGGGCTATCGAGGATGGATATAAGAGCTATATGATGCAGCACAAATATCCTTTTACACTTCTGCATCTCACGGTGGAGCCGGAGTATATCGATGTGAATGTGCATCCATCGAAGATGGAACTCCGGTTCAAGGACGGTGAGAATATGTACCGCGTGATCTGTCAGGCGGTAACGGACGCACTCTCCGGGAAGGAACTGATCCCGAATGTAAGCCTCATGTCGGAACGGGAAGAGCGGGAACTCGAGAAAAACGAAAATGCCGCAGCACGGAACCTTATTCCGGGAAATGGAATAAATACTCCGGCAAAGAATGGTCATGGCCCGGAACCTTTCGAGCGTCACCGCCTGGAAGCCATGGGAATCCGCGAGGAACGTCCGGCTTATGGGGAGAAGAAGCAGGAGAGCAGGTGGATCCTGCCGCCGAATCCCCTCACGAGGGAACTGTCGCAGGAACGTGCACAGACACAGCAGCCAAACGAGTGTGAGAATGCGTCGATAGAGAAAGCAGGGGCAATAAAAACAACAGTTTCCGTGGAATCACCGTCATATGATGCGGGAGTCCCGAAAGAGACAGGAGCGGAAGCGATGCCTGCGGCTTTGGAAGAGAAAGAGAAAGCTTCGGAGACGACAGGTGCAGCTTTGGCTGCGAAGAAAGCAATCCCGGCTGAGAAAGAAGCCTCCCTGGCAGAGAAGGAAGCGCCTCCTAAGCAGATGGAAATGTTCGACAACCGCCTTCTTTCAGAATCCGCGAGAAAGCGCCACCGCCTGATCGGTCAGGTTTTTGAGACCTACTGGCTTGTGGAGTACGACGGCAGCCTCTACATCATTGACCAGCATGCCGCTCATGAGAAAGTCCTGTTTGAGAAGAACTTCGCTTCCTTAAAGACGAGAGAGTATACCTCCCAGTTCATCAGTCCCCCGATCATCCTGACACTTTCCTTACAGGAGGCGGATCTTTTAAAGCGTCATATGAAGGTATTCACGGACATTGGCTTTGAGATCGAGCCGTTTGGCGGAAATGAGTACGCGGTGCGTGCAGTGCCGGACAATCTGTTCTCTCTGGCAAAAAAAGATCTTCTGATGGAACTGATCGACGGTCTCTCCGATGATGGAATGGGGAAAAACGTGGAGTCCATCTATGACCGGATCGCTTCCATTTCCTGTAAGGCAGCGGTCAAGGGAAACAATGAGTTGTCCTTCGCGGAGGCGGACAAGCTTATCGATGAACTGTTAAAACTGGAGAATCCATATAACTGCCCGCACGGAAGACCGACGATCGTCGCGATCAGCAAATATGAGATGGAAAAGAAATTTAAGAGGATCGTATGATGAAAAAACCTTTGATCATAATCACCGGGCCGACGGCGTCCGGAAAGACCGCCCTCTCCGTGGAACTAGCGAAAAAGGTCGGCGGCGAGATCATCAGTGCCGACTCCATGCAGGTGTACCGCCACATGGATATCGGATCCGCGAAGGTGACGAAGGAGGAGATGAATGGTGTCAGACATCACCTGATTGATGTTCTTGACCCATGGGACGAATTTAATGTGGTGGTGTTCCAGAATCTTGCAAAACAGGCTATGGAGGAGATCTATGCCGCCGGACACATCCCGATCATCGCCGGAGGCACCGGATTTTATATTCAGGCATTGGTGAACGATATCGATTTTACGGAGAATGACGGTGACCTGGGGTACCGGGAAGAGTTAGAACATCTGGCGTCAGAAAAGGGGGCTTCCTGTCTTCACGATATGTTAAAGGCAGTTGATCCGGAGTCCGCGGCGGCGATCCATGAGAACAATGTGAAGCGTGTGATCCGCGCTCTGGAGTTTTATAAAAAGACCGGGACAAAGATTTCGGAACACAATGAGGCGGAGCGCCGGAAAGAATCACCGTACAACTTTGCTTACTATGTGCTCAATATGGACCGGGAACGCCTGTACCGGAGGATCGATCTGCGGGTGGATCTCATGATGAAACATGGCCTTCTGGCGGAGGTAGAGAAATTAAAAGAGATGGGCTGTACGCGGGACATGGTGTCCATGCAGGGACTTGGATACAAGGAAATCCTTGATGCCCTGGATGGAACGCTCTCTCTGGAGGAAGCCGTCTACATCATTAAGCGCGATACCAGACATTTCGCGAAGCGCCAGCTCACATGGTTTAAGAGAGAGAAAGAAGTTATCTGGGTGGATCAGGGAAAATTTGATTTTGATCGAGAAAAGATTCTTGCGTGGATGTCAGAGGATCTGCGTAAACGGAATATTTTGACAGATCAACTGCGCTGAAAACTCATTCTTACAATAGATGTTAAAAGGAGAAATCATGGAACTTACAAAGATGTACGGAGAGCTTGGAATCTCCGAGAAAGTTTTAAACTATGGAAGAGAGAGCGAAAAAAGCCTGCATGACCGTTTTGAGAGGATCGACAGGACTGCCGAGTATAACCAGTTAAAGGTCATCAAAGCCATGCAGGAGGCGAGAGTCAGTGATATCCATTTCGCCGGGACAACAGGCTATGGCTATAACGACCTGGGACGTGACACTTTAGAGGAGGTTTACGCGAAGGCCTTCCACGGCGAGGACGCTCTTGTACGCCCCCAGCTGATCTCCGGAACCCACGCCCTCACCATCGCCCTCTCCGGCAATCTCCGCCCGGGCGATGAGATCCTTTCTCCGGTCGGGAAGCCCTATGATACCCTTGAGGAAGTGATTGGAATCCGGGATTCCATTGGTTCCTTGAAAGAATTCGGCATCACCTACAGTCAGGTAGATCTTCTGCCGAACGGAGATTTCGACTTTGAGAATATTAAAAAAGCCATCAACGGGCGCACAAAACTCATCGAGATCCAGCGCTCCAAGGGATATGCCACAAGACCGACCTTGTCTGTAAAACGCATCGGAGAGCTGATCTCCTTCATCAAATCCATCAAGCCGGATGTGATCTGCATGGTAGATAACTGCTACGGGGAATTCGTGGAGGAGCTGGAGCCGACAGACGTGGGAGCTGACATGATCGTTGGTTCCCTGATCAAAAATCCGGGCGGCGGACTTGCTCCGATCGGCGGTTATATCGTCGGACGAAAGGATTGTGTGGAGCGCGCGGCATATCGTCTGACCGCACCGGGTCTCGGAAAAGAAGTCGGTGCCAGCCTTGGTGTCAGTCAGTCTCTCTTTCAGGGACTTTTCCTGTCCCCGACTGTTGTCGCAGGTGCGTTAAAGGGCGCGATCTTCGCGGCAAATGTGTATGAGAAGCTTGGCTTTGGTGTCGTTCCGAACGGAACGGAGAGCCGCCACGATATCATTCAGGCCATCACCTTTGGCACCCCGGAAGGTGTCATCAAATTCTGCGAGGGCATTCAGGCGGCAGCACCGGTGGACAGCTTTGTAACGCCGGAGCCGTGGGCAATGCCGGGGTATGATTCGGATGTTATCATGGCAGCAGGAGCTTTCGTTCAGGGTTCTTCCATCGAACTTTCC
>OBLO01002699.1_pt1 | contig 13473 bp, 9 predicted proteins | sample 1519401 | NCBI WGS metagenome assembly OBLO01 (sample SAMEA2602897, study PRJEB22501) | metagenome | reverse complement strand
TTTTTTTTTAATGATACGGCGACCACCGAGATCTACACTCTTTCCCTACACGACGCTCTTCCGATCTGAGAGAGGAATCTTTTCATCATGTCCAAAACCTATTCCAAGACCCGTATTCTGGTGGAATGCGCCCTGATGATCGCCATTGGCACGGTGCTTTCCAACATCAAGTTCTTCACCATGCCCAACGGCGGCAGCATTACCCTGCTGAGTATGCTGCCCTTTGTGCTGGTGTCCTTCCGCCACGGTGCAAAGTGGGGACTATTCACCGGCTTTGTAAACGCCTGCCTGCAAATGATCATGGGCTTCTACCCTCCTCCCGCTTCCACCTTCCTCTACTTCCTCGGTGAGGTGCTGCTGGACTATGTGCTGGCCTTTATGGCACTGGGTCTGGCCGAGTTGTTCGCCCGCCCCTTCAAGAACCGCACCGTGGGTGTGGCCGTAGGCACCTTTGCCGCCGGTTTCCTGCGCTTTATGTGCAGCTTTTTGTCCGGTGTGCTGGTCTGGGGCAACCTGAACGATGGTCTGGCCGCATGGACTTACAGCCTGACCTACAACGGCAGCTATATGCTGCCCGAGACCCTGCTCACCATGGTGGCCGCTGTGCTGCTGTGCCGTGTGGCTCCGCAGATCTTTGACCGTCAGGCACGCTAAGGCGTAGTTTTTCCCAAAAGAGCACTCCCCCGCTTTTTCGATCCCCGCCGGGTACACGCCCTGCGGGGATCTTTTGCTGCAAAAAATTTTCAAAAAACTGTTGACAAGCGTCCCTCCGGCTGGTATAATTACACACGTCGTCAGGCACAAAGCATACATCTGGGGGTTTAGCTCAGCTGGGAGCCCAAGGTACTCGGTTACACACCCCCAAGATGCAACTAAATAGAAAATTTCTTGTTTGAGCATTCTCTTTCCAGAAGCTACCGCTTCTGGAAAATCATGGGGGATTAGCTCAGCTGGGAGAGCGCTTGCATGGCATGCAAGAGGTCACCGGTTCGATCCCGGTATTCTCCACCACCTGTTCAAACAAGAATTTATGTAGCACTGTTGATTTTCAACAGTGCTTTTCTTTTTGTCCAAACGGATTTTTTGAAGAATCTACTAACTTTGCCTGATTTTCAAGATTTGCAGCCGATCCATAGTGCAACCCCCATTCTTTGATGTTTCGTTGCTTTTCAAAAATGTTGTTTGTTGCCCGACTGTTCAGCAGGCAGTCGAATCGATTCCCTCAAAATACTGTGAGAGGTTGAAGTTAAAGCTGACACTGATCTGATACCCACGATAGACATCTACCCTGCGGATGAGCTGGTTGACGATCATCTTCTTTGCTTCAAAGGTAGCGTGGTCATAGAGGTCTGCGTAAGAGATCAGTTCTTCATACTGCTTTGCAACTTCCTCCATCAGTTCCGTAGTCTTTTCCAGTTCCGCACTGGCAGATTCGCAGAGAGATTCTGCCTCCTTGAGTTTTTCTTCCTGCGTTGTGATCATCTCAGCTAGGATCTCTTTCGGCAAGGCGCTTTCGCCCTTGATGCAGGCCAGAATCTCAGCTTTCAGGGAAAGCAGGTCTTTTTCCGCCTTGTCCCGTTGTGCCTGAAGTGTTTGCAAGTGGCTCTTGCGTTCGGCAAGTTCCCGTTCGTACCGCTTTGTGATGAGCTGTTCTTTCGGGATGCCCTTCATCCTGGCAAAGACTTGCCGCACCAGCTTGTCGATGATCTCATCCAGAATGTGTACAGTGTAGCCTGTCTGCCCGGTGCATTCGGTCTGCTTGCGGAGTTTGCCGTAGCAGGTGTAGCGGACACGCAGAGTATCATCCAACGAGCCATCCGGCAACTTACGCCATTTCCGGCTGGTAGTCAATGCCAGCTTCGCACCGCAGTGTCCACAGTAGGCGTTTCCGGCAAGCAGTGACTGCCCACGGGTATTCAGCGGGACGTGGTGCTCCGCTTCTTCTGCCGCATGAGCGGAACGGCACTCCCGGATGCGCTGTGCCGCATCAAACTGCTTCTGCGAAATGATCTGCAATTCCGGTATTACCTCAGACCGGGCTTCGCCGCAGCGGAGAACGCCCGTGTAGGTCAGGTTTGCGACCATTCCCCGGATGCTTGCCGGATGCCAGCACTTGCCAGACCTTGCGCGATAGCCAGCGTTGTTCAGATAGGTTGTAATGCGCTGCGCACCGTAGCCCTCGTACACATACTTGTCGAAGATGAGCCGCACCACAGCAGCTTCCTGCTCGTCGATATGCAGCTCATACAGTTCGTGCTTACGCTTGTTGATACGCCCATTCCGTACAAGGTCATAGCCATAAGGCGCATTTCCGCCCTTGAAGTGACCTTCTTCTACAAGCTGGCGCAGACTGGTGCGGGTACGAACAGAGGTTTTTTCGCTTTCGCCGTCTGCCTGCCAGAACCGGATATAGTTCAGCAGTTTGTCGGCGTGGTTGTCGAAACGCTGCTCCCCCTCTTGGGTACTCCATACCCGGATGCCGTTCCGTACAAACCATTCCACAACAAAGGGCGTTTCATCTGCGATACGACCGATACGGTCGAACATGAATACCAGCAGGATATCGAACTTGCCCTTTCGGGCATAGTCCTTGATGATCTGGAGCTTGTCGCGGGCGGCGGCACGGACTTTGTGGCCAGACACGCCCTCTTCCTGTTCTTCATGGACGATGACCCAGCCCTTCGCTTCGGCAAATTTGTGACACGCCTTGCGCTGCATAGGAAGGTCTGCTTCATGATTCGAGTTGAAATCCACCTGCTTATCGGTGGAAACGCGGTACAGACAGCATACACGATTATTCGTCATAAATATTCTCACTTTCTTTCAGTGAGATGAATGATGATTCGGTTGTCAAAGAACATTTGGGAGCAGTTCCCTGGTTGACCCGAACACCGCTTCCATCTCCAGTATAGCGTATAACGTGTGTTTCGTCCATACCTTTCAGCTTGCTTTCTTCGTATAACTTGTTGCAAGCAGGATGTCACGGATGCGCTCAAAGGTTTCGGTGTTGGCTTCCTTAGCAAAGCTGAGAACGACCGGATAACCGTTGATCACCAGATACTGCTTATTGGGGTCGTTGTCCAAGGGGATGTTGGTTGCGAGCTGAGAAAACTTTTCTGTCATTGCATCACTGTTCCTTTATTATTCTGTTTCTTTTTGATTCATGTGCCGATCATCCAATCAGTTCTTTCAATCGTTCCAGTTTTTCCTGTGTTGTTTCCTTGCGGAAGCTGACCCCGATGCAGGAGACGGGAACGCACATTTCCAGCAGGCGGTCGTAGATGCGGGCGTGGGCGGTATCCTGCGGATGCCGAATATCGTCCAGTGTCAGATTGGTCGTGACGATCAGGGGCTTCCGGCTGCGGTAGTGACTGTCTACAATGTTGTAGATCTGTTCCAGTGCGTACTCGGTGCCACGCTCCATACCGAAATCATCAATGATTAGAAGTGGATAGCGGCACAACCTGTCTACGACCTCATTCCGCCCGGAGAAGCTGTTGTTCAGTTCGTTCAGGATGTGTGCGAAGTTCGTCATGCACACAGGCACTTCCTGCTCCATCAGAGCGTTTGCAATGCACCCGGCAAGGAAACTCTTGCCTGTGCCAACACCGCCCCAGAGCAGCAGCCCAATGTTCTCTGAGTGCATGGTCTGCCACTGCTCCACATAGCGGTGTGCATGGCGAATCTGTGGGCTGCGCCCATTGTCGTTTGCAAATGTCCAATCCAGCATCGCAGAATCCGAAAAGCCGTCTGCTTTCAGCCGCCGCACAAGGTCGAGGTGCTTCTGCTCCTTAACAGTTGCCTCCTGCCGTTCCCGTTCGGCTTTGTGACAGGCACATTCTACCGGATGCTTGTTCTTTCCCATCAGGACAAGACCTTTGGGAAAGAAGGCTTCCTTGGGCGTTTGGCACTTGCCGCAATAAAGCAGACCGTTGTCTCCGTGATAGTCCGCTGCGTTTCTGGGCATACTGGAAACGGGGGGGTCCAAAATTTTCTCAATCGTCTTTATAGGCTTTCTCCTTCCGCAAAGGTGTAGTCCGGGATACCAGGTGTTGTCTTTTTCTCTGTCTTCTGCCGCTTTGCCCAGATACGCAGCGTTGCAGCATGGTCGGCGTACTTCCTTCCGGTGGACTGGATATAGGCGGATAGCTGCTCGATCAGACCATCCAGCCCTGCAAAGTCAGCCTTGAGCCGTTTATACTCCTTTTCCGTCAGAAAGACATTCTGGTATTCTCCCAATGAGAGATGAGTACGGTTTGCTCTTATCAGGTGGTTATCTTTCAGGTTGTTCTTATTACGTTGGTTAGGTGTGCATTTTTGCGCAACCATACTGTGCGTTTCTGCACAATCAGACTGCGCACTGGTGCATACTGTGACTGCGCAATTCTGCACAGTATGCGGAACTTTAAGCAGAATATGGCTGGGTTTGGAAAATCCGCTGCGCACCCGCTCGGCAAGTTCCGCTTTTTCCAGTTCAGCAAAAGAGCGTGTCACACTGGAAACGCAGCACCCCAAATCTTTCGCCAGATTGGAAAGCGGATAGATCACATAAATACGCCCCTGATTGTCCACCCAGTTATTTTTCTGCGAGAGAGTGGCACGGTCGAGCAGGAGCGTGTAGAGCAGCTTTGACGTGTGGCTCAGGTCAGCGTCGAGAAGAAACCGGGCATAGGGCAGATACTGCGGCAGTGGCATATTGGCTTTCAAGTAGTCTGAAATAATCTTCACCTCCAATTCTTACGTTCTATCATGGTGCTTTAGGGGGCTGAGAATTGTAAGCGCAAGATTCGCCCGTGTCGCCTCAAAACTCACTTTCGTAATTTTGGCCGACGGCGAACTTGCTGGAGATTTCACTCCCCAGTCCCTCGATGAAATCTGAAAATCTGCAATTTTCAGATTTTGGCTCCCCATAAAAATGGTGAGCAGCCGAGATGTAGGGCATCATCGGGGACGTGTGGGACTGCATCCCACACCCTGCACCGAACAACCATTCAACAGAGATTTGCGAATCCCTGCTGTCTGCTTGTCCGTTTTTTTGCTGTCGGTCTCTCCGCAAGCTATTCCTGCCCGATTCACTCCGGCGTTCTGGCTTTCCTTGGTGCGCTCTTGTCCTGGCGGCACTTCACCGGAAAGTTATATTGGCTTGCAGCCGACGATTCTGTTGTCAAGGAACACTGGTTTTCAATCTTAGAATTGGAGAAAGCCCGTTTCGCAAGGTACTTTCAAAATCTTTACAGATTTTTTGCTGTCTCACAAATAGGAATCCGCAAGGGCAGTTTCATATACAATTTTTTGAAATTTTCAAAATTTCATCCACCCACGAGGCGGGAGCATTGTGGCTGCGAGATGAATTTTCATCAAGCCAACCATCAGAAACGGACGGTTCTGTATGAGGGCATGGGGAGCAGAATCCCCATCAAGATGCCCGGTATGAAAAGCCCAAATGGGATTTTGAGTTACTCCGGGCGAATCTTGCCCTGATAAATGTGCAGGCAGTGATCTTCGGAGAAGTCAGCGTTAGCATTGAGATTGATGGTTTCCATCACTGTTCAAGCGGTCTTTTACGGTCTGAAGATACCGGCTGGCGCGGTCGATAAACACCAGCAGTTTCTCATTGTTCTTTGGTTCGGTAAGAATATCGGGGTATTCACGAAAACACATTTCCCACCGCCGCACAAAATCCTCCTGTGCGCCCTGAATCTCACACATCATGGCTTCGCCATCTGCCAAACGGCGAGGCGAATAGATACTCTTGACGACATCCTTGAGATTCTGTTTTTCTTCCTTGTTGAGTCCTTTCTTATGCCCCTGAATGTCTCGCTTGAAGGTCGTTATAAACTCATTGTCCTTTGAAGGCGAAGAATAAGAATCCGTGATACTGGAATTCCGTTCGGCTTTAGGCTTACGCAACTCTGCCACAACTTCGGGACGCTTTTTCTTTGGAATCTTTGCAATCGAGGAAATTTCACGGTCAGTTGCACGAATCTTTCCGCTCAGGATTTCTTCTTGCACACCGGGTACTGCTTCCTCCGCCGCTTCCACACCTTTTGCAAATTGTTCTGCACGGTAAACATAACTTTCAGATGTTCCATTCTCTGCTGCAACTTTTGAACGCGAACCATGCTTTTGGTGGTTTGGTTCATTTTGAACCAGACCACTTTCGGGTGCCAAGGTGTACTGATTGCCGTGAAACGATTTGATTTGCTTTTCCGCTTCTGCCTGCTTTCCAATCAGGAACTTTTTCTGCTCTGGGGTCAGATTACGCCGACCCAGCTGATTCTTGCAGATCCATGCCAGTGCTTCATAACGGTTAGAAAATTTTCTCTCGATGACTTCAAACGGAATAAATGGATATTTTTGAAGGACTTGATAGCGCGTGTGTCCGTCAACAATGTAGCCGTTCCAAGTGATGATCGGATTCAGCACACGCTCTTCCTTGAGGATGTTCATTTCCAGTTGGTGTTTTTCTTCAAATGTTGGAGGATTGATCTGACGCTGGAACTCCGGGTCAATTTTGAGTTGGCTCAGTTTTGTCATAGGCAAATCATCCTTTCTGAAATGAAATAGAATATCATTATTCTTACGCCGTTCTCTCTGCATGGTGTTCCTGCCCCTTTCCAGCGGCGTTTTCCGGCTCACCCTTGCGGGGTCTTCGCCGGGTATTCCATGCAGACGGTCATGCGGTTTTCAAGGTTCAATAGGGGGGGTGAAACTAGATTAACACATTCATAGAAGAATTTTTAGGAGGTCGTACCTCCGGTTTTGGGTTGTAAAAAAGCGGAAGTAATGCTTCCGCTTTTTTACTGCAAACCATTGAAAAAATCATATCACATCGTAAGTTTTATTTTTAGAAACTGGTAGTTCCGGTTTTTAAAAACATGAAGTGAATTTCAAGGCAAAATCGGAACTGCTGGTTCCGGTTTTGCGTATCAACGTGATTTCAAATTTTGGGTGCCGTTCTCTCTGCATGGTGTTCCTGCCCCCCTTCCGGCGGCGTTTTCCGGCTCTCCCACTTGGGGGTCATGGCCGGGTATCCCATGCAGACGGTCATGCGGTTTTCAAGGTTCAATTGGTGTCTTGCTGGTAGCTTATCACACTTTCAAAAGAATTTTTAGGACCTGACAGGTCCGGTTTTGAGGGAGTAAACCGGACACAGTAGGTTCGGTTCGGTGAACGTCTCCGAATAGAGCATACCACAATAACACTCAAATTTTTAGGAAGTGATACTTCCGCTTTTCACCTTCAAAACCGGAAGTAATAGTTCCGGTTTGATGCGATATTGAATGAATCAACGACAATTTTATAAAGCACGTTTTTCTAAGAAAATTCACTTATTCAGCGTCCGTTAAGATGCAGAACTAGCGCATTCTTGTGCTGAACATCGGGTTTGAGCGAAGCTCAACAAGTGTTTTTGAATTTGGATTTGAAAAAATCGGATTCAAAAATTGCGAGGTGGTATCGGCTCGCCCTGCTTGCGGCGGTTGCAAACTCGAAAATTTTTGTGCAGAAAAATAACCGCCCGCTTCAAGTTGAACTTGAAAACGGACGGTCTCGGTTGCAAAATGTTTTTCAAATTTGGAGGGTGCATTGAGAGGCTTCATAGCGCCCGCAAGCAGTGTGTCTGTATATACAAACACCATTTTTGCTTCGCAAAATGCTTGTTGGGAACACCCAAACCCGTGAACCGCATCCGCTGGATGCAGGCTGCTCGATGGTATCGCTTTACAAAACTCCAGCTTACAGTATGTTCACCTAAACAGGTAAAATTGTTTCCTATTAGGCGGCTACGATCGTAATCTTCGGATTCATTGTCGGGTCAAGAAGTCCTAAAATGGTACTCATTGCATCACTGGAAATCTTGATATCCCCATAGCCAGAGTCCATTTTTCCGTTAGGTCCAACTCCATCAAGGAAAAGTACAGAGCCTCCATTTGCCGAAGCGCTATGCGCGGTTTGTCCATCGCCGTTGAATCCAAAGCAGATACAGGCAGTCGAGGATTTCTTCGAGAATTTCACATACATATTCTCACAGCCTCCTTTATCAGCCCAATCACGGGACACATTGGAACGAGACTGAAGGGTATTGTAGAAGGCCGAGCTCGAGTCACAGACCCAGACACTGTCCTCGTTGATCTTGATAAAAGGAAGTTTTGTATTCTGCGTCGTATTAGAGAACGCAAAGCAGATAGGGAATGTCCCCGCCGGAGTCTTATGGTCTCCCTCCGTCTTGTGCTCAGTAATACCGTTGGAGCCGATAAATGCAGCTGTCTGAAAGTCCTGAATCCACTGTCCATCCTGATAGTGCTGCAGTGTGAGAACTGCAGTATTTCCCGAGGCTTCTACCCGGATATTCTGGGTGGAATCCAGTACGACTTCCGGAGCGCTGCTTTCTGCCTCAGACGTAGCAGAAACTGTGGTGGAAGCGGCAGAAGAAGCATCCGGCCGCGATTCAGGCAGGGCAGTTTCACTGGAAGAAATGCTGCTTTCTGCCTGCGCGGCCGATGCTGCGGAAACATCGGCCACAGAAGGTGCAGAGGGATTTTGTTCCGAAGGCTTGCTGTTAAGGAACACAAACGCAAAACCTCCCAGCAAAAGCACAACAAGCACAATAACAAGAATAACCCACCAATTATGAGGACGGACAGGTCGGGGCGTTTCTGCTTTTGATGGCTTAGAAGCAGTTTCCTTCGGAGGATTCTTTTCTCCTGTTTCGGGCTTGGGCGCAGTCACAGGAGTAGGTCCTTCCTTTTCCTTTGAAGGGGGAGTATATGCAGGCATATTACGAGTTGGCTGACGTACTACTTCCGGAGATTGCCCCTCTTCACAAACGCTCTGGGTGGGCGTATTTGTTTCTTTGGTAGGCTCGAGATCTAACGACAGTTTTGGCATTTCTACAGGTGTTGGATGTTGCTGCCTCCGGACAGGTGTTGCAGGGACAGGCTCTTCTGCGGGAGGCTCCGGTGATGCCGTGTTATTCTCATGAGATTCTTTTTCAGAGTCAAAAGATTTGCCACATACAGAGCAGAATCTCTGATTTTCAAATCGCGCAGGCGTGTGACAATAAGCACATATTTTCATAATTTATTCTCCTGAAATTTCTCCACAGGATTAGTTGAACATATCATAGATTTCTTTTGCTGCATGGTAGATATCAGAAGCAGTTTGTACACCATCCTGAATTTTTTTCAAAGCATCTTCCGGGGTCATGTTCCATGGATTCGAGCTATCTGCGGTTGAACTGCTTGCAGAAGAGCTTTCGGTCGGCGCACTGGGTTGAGGTGCAGAAGGGGGCGTGCTTTCTGCTCCGCTGGAGTTCTTGTTACCGGAGCCATTTTTGCTATTCGAAGGAGCAGGTTCTGCTTTTGGCGAAATTTGAATAACCTTCTCTTCCTGATACGGAATGGAAGCAATCGCTACACCGTGGCCGTCAGGAGAAGCGTCGTACCAGTAAATCGTGTCGAACCGGATAAATGCAACCTGATTATCGCTAATCTGCTCCACCGTCGTGCGAGTTCCGTTAACAGCAGTGTAGCTACCAGACTGAGTCCCTGAATCACTTGCGGCTGTGAAAGTCATAGTACCATTCTCATAGCCATCCGTATAGTTGCCAGAAAATTCAAGAACGGTTCCGTCTGCAATTGTTTTACGGTAAGTACCCATGCCGTTGGGAAGATCATTATTCCACGAGCCACTGTAAATACTATGATTTACGGCAAACAGCTGAATACCGTTTCCAAAACGCTTTCCGTTGTTCATCTGACCATAATAGAGACCGTTGCCATCGGATACAAGCATCTGCGAACCGCTCGGCAGACTTGCCCGGATAATATCCCATTCTGAGCTATTGGTCATCAGCCAACCATTTGCGTAAGTCAATACATTTTCATCCAGAGAACCAGCAGTCTCGAGCTGCTGTAATACAGTCGTTAGCGCATCGAAGTCACCAGCCTCGAACAGACTGATAATGTTCTGATACGACTCTGTCATCGAACTCAGCTCCGCCAGATATGCTGCGGGTTCCTCGATTTCCTGACCATTTACGAGCAACTTTTTCAGCACAGGCAAGCTGTTAACCGCCTGAACCTGACATTGGTCTACGCCAAGTGTCGTCAGACCGGTCAAAGCGGCAACAGGAGTATAATCAATGATTTTATTTTCGTCCAAAAAAAGCTCTTCCAGATATGTACAATTTCGGAGGAAAGAAATATCGGTCAGGCCATTCCCCGAAAGGTCCAATTTGCGAAGAGAGACGGGCCAGCTCACACCATCGCACTGGCTGCTGCTCAACTGACAGTTTGTCAGGGAGAGGGATTCCAACGCTGAAAGGGACGCCAGCGAAGAAAGCCCGTCCGGAAAAACAGCACCGTCAATAGAAAGCTCCGTCAACGCCTGCAGCGTGCTCAATTCATTCAGCTTTCTGGCGTCCAAATCGATATTTCCAGTAATCGTTAGACTGGTCAGACCAGACAACCTGCACAGGTTGTTCCAATCTTCATCCGAAGGAGATTCAACGGAAAGACTGGCGGTATCTGCAATGCTATAAGAAATGCCTCCAACGGTCGCATTTTTGCTCAGCGCGATTTTTTTCCAGAGGAAAAAGCCGCCGAGCAATGCAGCTGCAAAGATAATAACAAGCAGAACCAGAAAAACCTTTGGTGGGCCTTTTTTTGACTGAGAAATCGGCATTTCCGAAACGGCATCCACCAAATCAGCCGGAGTATCCGGTAAAGTCTCGGATGAAGCCTCGGGTTCCGGTCGTGTTTGAAAGAAAGATTCTGCCGGGGCGTTCTGCACTTCTTCGGCAGGAAGCGACGGGATATTTTCAGGCTGAGAAGATTTCGAGGCCGGTGTTTCAGGCTGAACAGGAAGCACCGGTATAGGTTCCAGAGGCGGAATTCCAACGGGCTTTTTCGGTTCAGGTCGAACCGTTTTGCGTCGAGCAGGTGCGGCGGCAGGCTCAGCCGGGACTTCGGGCTTTGGCTCCGCAACCTTCCTCCGCGCAGGAACATTTTCGCTCTTTTCCTCGGTTTTACTCTCCTGAGGCTGTTTCGGAACACGAACTCTCACAGGAGTTTCGGGAGCTTCAGATTCATTCGTTTCAAATGGCCTGCCACATTTAGCACAGAATTTTTGTTCATCCAAACGTGCAGAAGTGCCGCAATATTGACATACTTTCATAACATACTTCCTTAAAAATAACCTTCCGTATGATTCAGGCTCGTGCAAAATGGAATCGGAACGGTTCCGCACCGGGGAGCCCAACAATGGCATCGCCTAACCCCAGACGCGAAATATCCCAGTCTTCTACAACGTAGGCATCCCGTATCTGTTCAGAGATGCCGCGTCCCTGCACCGCTGACATAAACACCTCTTTCTTTCGGTTCTGTCCAAAGAATTCTTTAATATACCGGACAGAACCTGCATCGTTGCATCGAAAAAAGATGCCCGTCAGGAAACCAGATAGCAGACTGTGTGCACGAGCTTCACCATAGATATCAGCGATCTGCTCGATATTCTGATAACCAATCAGAAACTTGATGCCCAAACTACGTCCAAAGTTAACAGCGTCATCCACATGACGCAGATTAGGCAGAAGACTGAACTCGTCCGTGATAAAATAGACGCTTCCTGCACTCTTTTTGCGGCAGAGTGCTTCTTTGATTGCCAAATCAAACATCAGGCTGTAAATGGGAGCCAGCATAGAACCAATGCCCAAATCATACTCAATAAAAACGCAGCGCCCACCTTTTGCACGTACAAGCTGACGGAGAGAAAGCGTTCCTTTCTTTTTGAAGTTTCCGATGAACATCTCCCGCACGGCCTGCTGCATCTCTGACAAAACGCCCTGCGTCTGTGCAGAAGAATCGTCCGCAATATAACTTACCATAGATCGTGTAGACTTACGCATATTCAGCAACCTGCGCAGGTCAGAAGACGGTGTGCTGTCCAGAAAATCTTTGAGATGTTCATTGTTCATGAGGTCTTCTTTTCCGTAGTCGATAAAATGCGCCAATACAGCTGAAAAAATATCTTTAGCTGCATTTGGAAAGAACGGCTGATTTGTTTTTTCGATTTTTTCTCGGAAGAGCGCATTTGCAATTTCGATGATATTTTCTTCCATATGCTCATCGTGCTCAATTTCATTATAGATATTCCAGTAGTCCGGGCCGTTCGGACCAGTAGCTGTACCGTCATTGCTGATAACAACATCTCCGGGCGAGTAGAATTCCCGATAAAAGTCTCCTTTCGTATCGAAGATTATCACAATATCTTCCGTTGTGAGATTGTTCAGCAGTTGATTCAGCAGCTGATTGATCGTGTTCGTCTTACCAGTACCAATACCTCCCAGAAGCATAATGTGCCGGCTGAGCAGATTTTCATCCAAATTGATGACTTGCCCTGCGCTGCTTCCATCTCCACGCAAAGTACATTTCACAGGGCCAACCGGATAGGGTACTGGTTTATCGTGAAGCAATCGACCATCAAATACTTCTATTTTTTTCATCAGTTCCACTTGCAACCGCCTCCTTATTATTGACTGATTCCATTATCTTGCGAGCTTGATTCTGCCGGAGCTTCCGCGCTACCAGAAGACGCGGGATCCTCACCCGAAATACCATTGTCTTGATCATTAGAAGCATCAGGCACACTGTCTCCATCGGAAATCCCGTTGTCCTCTTTGGAAGCTGGAGTTTGACCTGAATCGTCATCCGAAATGCCGTTATCGCTGGCTTGAGAGGGAGAATCCTCGGGCGTATCAGAGATGCCATTTTCTTCCGCACTCATCGCCGCCGCATCATCATCGGAAGAGCCGTCTTCGATTCCGTTGGACTCATTCTCTTCATCCTGCGGGTCATCTGCATCTTCGATTCCGTTTTCATCCTCTCTGTTTTTGTCGTCTGTTTCATCATCGTCAGGGTCTTGTTCTTCGTCATCGATTTGATCTTTATCAGACGCCTTGCCTTCGGTGGCCTCTTCGGCGTCCTCGGGATTCTCGTCCTCACCGTTTTCTTCGGCGTCCTCAGGATTCTCGTCTTCGCCGGTTTCTTCGGCGTCCTTAGGATTCTCGTCCTCACCGTTCTCTTCGGTGTCCTTAGGATTCTCGTCCTCACCGTTCTCTTCGGTGTCTTCGGGGTTCTCGTCTTCACCGTTCTCTTCGGTGTCCTCGGATTCCTCGTCCTCGCCGTTCTCTTCAGTGTCCTCGGATTCCTCGTCCTCGCCGTTCTCTTCAGTGTCCTCGGGTACCTCGTCCTCGCCGGTTTCTTCAGCATCCTCGGGTTCCTCGTTCTCACAGTTCTCTTCGGCGTCCTCAGGATTCTCGTCTTCGCCGGTTTCTTCGGCGTCCTTAGGATTCTCGTCCTCACCGTTCTCTTCGGTGTCCTTAGGATTCTCGTCCTCACCGTTCTCTTCGGTGTCTTCGGGGTTCTCGTCTTCACCGTTCTCTTCGGTGTCCTCGGATTCCTCGTCCTCGCC
>OBLO01002689.1_pt1 | contig 13505 bp, 11 predicted proteins | sample 1519401 | NCBI WGS metagenome assembly OBLO01 (sample SAMEA2602897, study PRJEB22501) | metagenome | reverse complement strand
TTGAGTGTAACATAAATGGCTTTTTTATTTGTCTCGCTTAATTATACAAACGGCGTTATAAAAAAAATAAGGAGGAGATCGGAATGAATAGGAGAAAATGGCTGTTTGTTTGTGTAGCAGCTCTCTTTGCAACTGCAGCATACTCACAGATATCTTTTGCTGATAGCAGTACCACTCCAACTACCAGTCAGACAACAGAGAGTACGACAAGTACAAATAGCGAGACACAAGGCTCAGAAAGCAGATCAGAAGAAACGACAAACTCAACGATGACTTCTACTGAATCAACAGATTCAACATCAGAAAGTTCTTCAGAGTCTTCAGAAAACCCGCAAGACGTGGAAGATACGCAAGTGATCAAACAAACCATTCATATACAAAAGATTATTTCTTCAAATCAAATCGATAATCAAGGCAAGCAGATATCAGAACAAGAAGGTGTCAATGACGCAAAGTTTATTGTCTACGATATCACGAATTTCTTAGAAGAAATGTCACAAGATGATAATGAAAAAAATCAATCGGTAGAAATAATTGAGTCAAAATTGAAAGATCGAGCAAAAAAACTTTCATATGACCAGTTGAAAAAAGTGACTGAAGGAGAAACCAAAACAATTGATGATCAGGAAGGCGTGATTGATTTTTCAATTGAAGTACCTGCAAACAAAAAACAAGCATACTATATCGTCAATGAATCAAGCCCTGAAAACATTTCAAATAGCGAAGATATTGTTTTATTGACACCTGTTTCAGATGAAAAGGGTGAATTTTTGACGGATGTTTGGTTATATCCTAAATCAAAGAAATCAGAGCCGAAAGAAGAAATTAAAAAAGTTGTATCAACTGGTGTAAAGAAAAACTTTTTTGATAATTGTTGGGATTTTTTCACTCATTTATTTTTTAACGATTAGGATGAAATGATGAAAATAATAAAAATATTAGCTTTTAATTTATCTTTTTTAGCCGCAACAATATTATGTTGTGGTTTAGTTTTTTCTCAATTATCAATTTATCCAAGATATCAACGATTGTTCGTTCATTTTCTAAATATCCAGCATGCGTCCATGCCATTAGAAGTGATTAAAAAGCTCTTGATCAAACCAATTTTTATGGCTAGTTTGGTTCTTCTAACAGGATTGGTAACGTGGATATTAGGAAAAAAAGAATAAAGACCTTACACTCGTTTAACAAACTAATAGACGGAGGGCATTATGGAAAATAAATTTCATTACACTACGCAAAGAATGCTTGCCTTGGTGTTTTTCTTTTTGATTGTTATTTTCACAAGGGGGACAACGATCGATGCTTTGGAAACCGTTGACCCAGGAGCGATAAAAGAAAATAATAACTTAGCGCTTTATCACGATAGTGATTCATTAAGAAATATTGAAGTGACAGGGATCGATGGATTTAAAATACTCGATGAGTATTCAACTAAGAAACAAAAAGTACTTGCTTGGCCAAAAGTGAACGATTTAAAAGGGACCTCAAAAATCATTGTTCATTATCAGAAGGTCGGGACGTATTTAGGAAAAGAAATTGATTGTGATCTAACTTTTTCTAACTTTGTAGCGCACGCTGGAGTTAACCAAGAGGGATTAGCTAAAACAATTAATGGCAAAAAGTATTATAATTATTTGCTCTTTGATAAAAACATTTACCGAGGCTTTTTCATGCAGTCAATCAATGTTATGAATGTGAAACTAGAATTTAAGTATGCAGGAACAAAGACAAAAGTAGCTTTGAGTGAGCCACAACCAGAAATTCAATCAAGAATGCGATCAATGAAAGCAGATGGTATTGATTTAAATGATACATTTCTATCCATTTACAGTTTAAATGGACAATATCAGCAACGTGTGTCTTGGTATAATGACAATAATGAATCTGTCGGTGAACGTAATATTGACATGCGAGAATTTGTTGGGTACGAAAAAATGGGTACCTTGCCTTATTACGTGACGACAGACACAGCAAGCGCACAATACAATGCACCAGCTTTGTCAACAAATAGCTTGACGCCTAAAGTGGTCGGGGATGTGCAGAAAAAGCGTATAGTTCAAATGACCACTTCACTGACGTGGTAGGATCTGACACTTATCACCGAAGCGGCGTAACATATACCTTGAAAGGTACTTCACCAACTTTCATGATTGGCGCAAATACCAACAGCATGATGTTTAGCTTTGATAGTGCGTTGCTATGGACGCCACAACCATCAAAGCCTACAAAAGAAGTATTTAACAAAGCTAATACTGAAGAGGCAGCATACAATATTGACAAAAAAGTGATTCCACAAGGATCAGATGTTTATTATCATATTCACCAAAAGTTTGATGCGTTAACAGTCAACACAATGAACAAATACAAATCATTTAAAATCACTGATACCTTTGACAGCAAAAATTTTGATATGGTATTGGATGGAAAAAACTATGATGGCGCATTGTGGTATGTCGAAGCGAATAGTACTTGGAAAAAAGCTGATACAGGAGGAAAATTAACTGTTTCAGGTAATACAGTCACTTATACAGCTTCTGACAGCTTTCTAGCGAACGCTGCAAATTACGGTAAAGACTAAATTTTACAGCTTCATATGAAAGCAAAAAATGATGCAAAAGGAATTGCGCCAAACGTGGCTACTGTGACGTTCAATAATGACCCTGGTAAAGGAACTCAAAAAACGAATACGGTTGAAAATTATTTTCCTCTTACACCAAGTAAAAAAGTGGAACAAAATGGAAAAGATGTCAATGGGCGTAATGATGGCCCTAAAGGTTCAGCAACAGCTCCTTTAAATGCAGGATCTGAAGTACAATATCTAGTCACACAAAAATGGCATACAAAAGGCGTAGACATTGCGTCAGATCATTACAAGCAATTTAATATTCAAGATCCAGTGGAAGCTCGTTTGACGTATAAAGAAGGTTCTGCGCGAGTGATAGATATGAGTACAGGAAAAGATATTACTTCAGAAGGTACACTAACCTATGATAGCAATTCAAGAACGCTGAAGTGGGAAGCTTCCGCTGATTTCTTAAGTAAAAATCTTTTAGATGGACGAGAAATTCAACTGATATTTACAGCTAAAACTCCACTACAATCAGAAAAAAATATTGATAACCAAGCCGTAGCAGCAGTAGAGAATGTTTCTAATAAAACGAATGTTGTGACAATTGGTGTTGATCCTAACTTGCCACAAGTTATTGTTCCTAGAACAGGTTCTACACATTTAGTAACAATTTTAGTGGTTAGCTTAGTATTACTTGTGTTAGCTACTCTTAGTTATGTGGTTCTGAAGTTCAATTAAACAAAAAAACAAGGCTGAAAATCAGCCTTGTTTTTCTATTTGAAAATTGGATTGGCACTAATAAATACGTTGTCTGAAGAAAGTGATCCGTCTGCAGAAACTTCATAAGCATGAGATAACCCAACGATGCTTTGATTGTTGTAAAGTAAGTTTGCGTTATGAGCAGCGCTATCTTTCCACATAATCATGGCATTCACTGCTCCCGTATCTGAAAGGATCTCGTCAACGTAAAGGTAGAAACTATTGATATTTTCTCCTTTAGCGCCGTAGCAGCCTAGACTTTCTAAGAGATCTTGGAAAGTACCGCCGCCAGGTCGAGAATGACTGAAGCTTACTTGTAATTCTTTTGCACGAATATCTGCAGCTTGTTGAACGATATCATTAAATTGCATTGGAGCTGCACCGTTTTGTTGAACGATATCATTAAATTGCATTGGAGCTGCACCGTTTTGTTGACGATAATTATTTAACCATACAAGTTCTTTTTGACGCACATAGTTGTTTAAATCACTTAATGAGATATTTTTGTATTTGAACGTGATCGTTCGATTTTGGTCAACATTATTGATTACTCGTTGGCCGTTTTTATCTACGCTAATGGAAGGATCGTCATTTCTACACAAGAAATAATTTTGATCAGTCATATTTTTCCAAGGAGTAGAGAAGCTATCCCCTTCGTATACTGTTTTTGATTCACTAGAGAGAACAGCGTTGATATCAGCATTTACATGATTAACAGTCACATTAAATTTACGAGTGTAGTTGAAAATATAATTTTGACTTTCAGTCACATTGTTTAAGGTTACTGAATTTGTTGGTTCTACCCGATCGTCTAAAACATATCCTTGAATAGCAGGAGCAGTTAAAGTGACACTTTCACCGTAAGTGACGTTGATTATCTGTTCTTTCAAAATATCAACTCGCCCCTCATTTTTGTAGTTGTTATTGCACAACAAATTGATTTGATGCACTTGATTATAATTGAAGGTGATTGTTGTATTACCTGTGATCGTTTGGCTTTGAGTATCATTACCAATCACTTTGTAGCTAAAATTATCTTTAGCGCCTTCGCTATGTTTAAATGCTTTTGCCTTAGCAGTGTAAGTAGAACCAGAAGTCACTTGTGCTTGATCTGTAGCAATCACTTGACCTGTTTGATTGTCAATATGGTTAATGGTAACCATATATTCTTTTGGCGTTTCAGGTTTGTGTTGCAACCCTTTAAATGCAGCATCTAGACTATTTTTAGCATTATTTACTTGGGCTTGAGAAGCCTTAGAATCGTCTAGTACTTTTTTAGCATTGGATAAAGCAGTCTGAAAATTATTCCAAGATTCTTCTGTAAAATCTCCTTTAGCAGTTGATTTTATTTGGTTGTACAAGGCTTGTAATTCCGTTTTGTTCACAGTAGGAGCTGGTTTTTTCTTTAATCCCTTGTAAGCAGAATCTAATGTGTTTTTGGCACTATCCACTTGTTTTTGAGTCGCTTTTGAGTCATTTAACACTTTTTTAGCATTATTTAAAGCAGTTTGAAATGCGTTCCAGGTATTGTCGGTATAGTCACCTTTTTTCGTTCCCTTAACGCTCGTATAAAGAGCCTCTAAAGCTGATTTATTCACTTGGGGTTTAGAGGTATCCGCGCCATACCAACCAATACCTTCGTATTTCCAACCATAGTCTTTGGTTAACCACTGTACTTCTTTCCAACTTGCAGTGTAGTGGTGAGAACCACTAGTAACACCTTTAAGGAAGAGTCGATAGATTGGTTTATTATTTTTTTCGGCAGAACGCCATGCAGGCCCTTCATAAGTCCAGCCGTAATTTTTGGTCAACCATTTCACTTCATCCCAACTAGCTGTGTAATGGTGATCACGAAGGCCTTTATTGTATAAGCGATAGACAAGATGACCACCGCTAGTCGGTGCTTCCCAAGCGGGGCCTTCATAATTACCCCACTTAATTTTCACTAGGTGATCACGTTCTTTTGTGCTAGAGGTGTAGAAATGTTCATGGTTATTTGGATTATAAAGGGCGATACATGACGTTCGTTGAAGCAGCGTCAACAGATCCAGCAAGAGCAAGTGTGGCAGCAAATGTTCCAATAGCTAAAACAGTTTTTGGGTTTAATAATTTCATATTTTCAACTCCTAAAAATTAGTTAAAATCGATTACAAAATCATTATATATCGGTAAATCGATATGGTCAATAAAAAAATTAAGAAAAGCCTCATGTATTTCTGGCTTTTCTTAATTTGTTACTTAGTTGAAGCGTTAGTATCAATGGTTTCTTCAGCTAATTTGTTTAATTTTATAGCATTGATGAATCTCATATTGTCTATACTAGAGCGCTTATTTGCGAGATCACTGACCGTAGTTAAAGGTACGCCAGATTCTATAGATATAGAACGAACTGATTTACCACTATCAAACAGCAACCATTCGATTTTCTTTTTATCAGCGTACATTGCAATGCTCCCTCTTGATTTTTTCTTTATTATAGCTCTTTTTTGTAATAAATCACAATATCAAGAGAGAAAGTTTTTATAGAAAGGTGGGAAATTATGAGTATCCGTTCCCCGTGTATCAAAATGAGGTTTGTTGCTACTTTCGTTATTTGATATACTAAAATAAAACAACGAAAGAAGGAATAAAATGAAGAAAAAGCAACTATGGTTTGTCTCTATGTTTGCAATATTTTTTATTATTTTAAGTGGATGTTCAAGTAATAAGAAATCGGAAGCTAAAGAAGATAATAGTTTATTGCAACCAGGAACTGTTTGGAAAGAAGAAGTAGGTGGTCTTGTTAATAATTTGAAAATTATAGACGATACTACATGGGAATATTCTGAAAGTGTATGGCATCCAGATCCTGTACTAATATCAGTTAAGAGACAAAAAGACTATAAAGGTTTAGAAAGATACAAAATAGTAGATTCTGCAGGTATTAGCGACTTTATCAATAAACCAGATTCTTTATTTATCGTTGTTCCTTACGAGAAAGATGGCGTAAAAAAAATGGTTTTTCTTGGATCTAGTAAGGATGAAAAACGAACGAAAGAGAAATTAATTCATGATGGATCACAATCAAATAAATACAAATTACAAAAGACTAGCGAGTGATTGCTAGTCTTTTTATTTGTCCTGAAGGAGGAATCACAGTGGCAAAAGCTAAAACGCCATTTGAAAAAGCCGCGTCTAAAATCTTAGAACGCCGCGGTGTATCTGAAACACAGTGGAAACAAGAAGTCCTTGAAAAAGCACAATTTGACCTATTACGGGGAAAAGACAAGGACTTAGAAGGATATATCTATCAACGTGAACGTGAAAAGCTTGTTTTCGATGAAATTATTAAACACTAAAAGGAGCGAACAATTTTATGTTTGAATCAATTACAATGAATTTTTTAACACAACCGAAAGTAGTAGCTGCGGTTGATATTTTTAGAGCATTACAAACTGCCGCAACTAGTTTAAAAAACAATCTGATGATTTTTGCTGCTGCTGCGGCCGTTGCTTCCATTGTTATTGGGGGTCTTTTCTTCCTATTTGGACGAAGAGGAGCTGAAAATGGGAAGATGCACGTAGGCTATGTATTGATGGGGGTAGGAGTTATTTTAGCAGCAGCTTCTATTGTGGTTTCGTTATTTGGATTGTTTGGACAAACACCTCAAGGATTATAAGAAAGTAAAAAAGTAGGAGTAAGAAGTAGTCGATACTTTTTACTCCTTTTTTATGAAAGGAGAATACTCATGTACTTTACGATTGCAGGCAATACCAAAACAGATAAAGAGTTAATAAAAAAAGCAACGAAGGAAGTAGGAAAGCGTACTTCTTTTTTACCGAAAACAATTAAATATTCTGTCATTGAAACGGAAGAACAGCTACATGTGTTAGGGAAAGTACTGGAACACGAAAGTCGATCTTCTGTTAAGTTGACTCTCACGTTACATGACACAGAAGGAAAAATAGAGAAAGCTGGTACAGAATACGTTTTTGGCCCGCTGGATTATCAAATTTCAGAAGGTTTCTATCCTACATTGATGGATTTAATCCGCCTTGATGTGTTTAAAGAAACGGATGAAACTATGAGTGTGGAAGAGTCTTATCGAAACGAAAAACTTTTACAAGTTTTAGAAGAAGAGTTAGAGAGCGACCAAAGAAAAGTGAATCAAGGGAGTGAAGTCGAAGTAAATGAAGAAGTACCATGGGAACGACCAATATTTCCAAAGAAGGAGTCAAAAGAAAAAGAGACAGTCTATGTTGACGAACAAGCTGATATTCCGACTCAGAAATCGATATTTGAGGAAGAGAACGATGTGATGGGTCAGTTGGAGGTAGATCCCTTTGAAGAAACAATGGAGGATGAAGAGACGGCCGAAGTAGAAGTTGATCCAGTTGAAGCTAATGAAGAGTCAACATGGACTGAAGGGGATTCTCAGGAATATATTGAACCACTTATCAGTGAAGAAGTAGAAAAAAACGAAATAGAGATACAAAAGGCAACTGTATTTGATTATATTTTGGATCGATATCCGCCAGAGCATGAATGGATGAAAGAAAAAAACAAATTATTTTTAAATGAGCTTTATTCGAAATATCAATTACCCCAAACCTATCAAGCATTTTTAGAGAGTAAAGAAGAATTAATCTCACAGGGTAAAGGCACACTTTTAGAACAGTTAGAGTCTGTCCAATCAACAAATTGGCATGAGCTTGCACAAGAAGATTTATTAGCCACCTTTGAAGAACGTCAACAAGAAACAGATCAAGAAATTAATGAGTATGCGACGGAACAGTCGTCTAATTGGGAGAAAGCAAAAGAGGAACTAAATAAAGAAGAACAGCGAGTGATTGAAGAAGAAGTACAAAAAATTAAAGAGCGATACGAAAAGAAACGCGACAATGCGTATTCCTTGTGTGTAGCAAAGATCAATAATTTTACTCAGACGAATCAAGAAGCGTTATCGAAAGAAAAAGAAAACTTGTTAAAAGAACGTATAAGAGAACGAAAAGAAGAATTTTATCAAGGTTTGCGTACAGATAAGCTAAAGATTAGCAAAGAATTAAATGAGCAACTGAATAAGCTCTATCAAATAACAAGTGAAGCTCTTATGGAAAAACACGAGCAGATCCAGCAAGAATTACAAGTACAAATTCCAAAATGGAAAAAAGAGTATAAAATTTACCAACAAGAATTGAAAGAACAAGAAGAAAAACAACGGCAAAAAGAAAAAGAGCGTGAACAATTAGAACTAAAAAAACGGAAACAGGATCTTGCGGAACAACAAATGGCGATAGAAAAACAACGGTTAGAGCAAGAAAAGGAAAAAGAAGCAGCTGCTCGTAAGGAACGTCAAGAACAAATGGATACATTGCGACAAGCACAGTTAAATTATCTAGCACAACCTCAACCAGTAGCTGCTGTTCAAACGCCAGTGAACAACCAAGCAAATTTAACTCCTTCACCACAGCGTTCCTTTAACGGATGGATGGTGGGATGTATTGCAAGTTTAAGCTTGCTTCTAGGTGGAGGAACAGTATTTGCTTTTAATCATATCAATCAATCTTCACAGGCTGATTCTGTGGCCACAACGACGTCAATCAAGGAAGAAGCCCAAGAACAAGCAAGAAAAGAGTATGAACAACAATTAGAAGAATTATTGAATCGTACCAATCAGTCAACAACAGAGTCAAGTATGGAAAATAGCAAAGAGAGTGATCCTAGTAAGGCTAAAGAAGGATCAAGCGATTCAACTGTACAATCAAACACTTCCGAAAGTTCAGAATCAAATGAGGTGAAATAATGCGTGTTAGAGAAACAACGAGACGAAAAGACAAACGATTCAATTTAGAAAAGAATAGGTATCTTTCTCATTTCTATCGCTATACTCCTTCAGGAGAAGAGCTACCAGAAAAACATGACAAACGTATTTCTCAAAAGATTTTTTATAGTGGCTTAGCTTATCTTCCTTTAAACTATGTTGTTACAAGAATACCAGAAGCATTTCATCGATTTGAGATTATTCCAGGAAGTTTACAAGGAGTGAATATTTTTCAGTTACAAGAAATGCCGCAGTTATTCCATTTTGATTCAACTGGTTTTTGGAATCCTTTGACCCCAACAACAAGTTTAGGCACACGTTTAGTTGTTTCTACGATTTGTGTTGTTCCAGCTGTACTTATGGGATTGAAAATGGACATGTGGTTTCGTCCTCTAGCAGATGGGCAAAAAGGAGATAACCGATTAAAAACGTTAAAGGAAATCCAACAAATTTATCCGCAAATACCAGAATCAAAGGGAGGTTTTCCTGGTTATGGCGGAATACCAATTACTCATTATAAAAAGTACTGGTATATTCAGACGGATACAGTAAATACTTGTATTGTTGGTACTTCCCGTTCAGGGAAAGGACAGATAGAAGTTTTAGCAACCATTGACAATTTGTCTCGTGCAGAAAGACAAAGTTCAATGGTTGTTAATGATCCAAAAACAGAATTATATGTTGCTAGTAAAGAGGAACTAGAAGCTAGAGGGTATGATGTGTATGCATTTAATATCACCGATCCACTGCAATCAATGAGTGATAATCCATTGGCACTCATCGTGAAATACTGGAAGCGAGGAGACATAGACACAGCGACACAGTTAACCAATACTTTCACGAATACGATTTATTATGATGCCAACGCTTCAGACAATAAATACTTTAACGAAAATGCGCAAAAAGCTGTCAATGCGCTTATTTTTGCGTTATTGGAACAAGCGGATCAGACAGGGGATTACTCCAAATTAACACCGAATAATCTCGTCGAACTTCTTTCTGAGATTGGTGGTTTTAATTACCAAGATCCTGATAATGAATTCAAGCAGCTCAATGCTTTAGATGAATTTATGAATCAGTTACCACCTGGAAACATAGCAAAAAAACAATATGGGGCAACAAAAATTGGTTCTGATAAAGCAAAAGGGAATATTTTATCGACGGCAATCACAGGATTGAATCCATTTACCCTAACGAAAATTGCGAAAATGACTTCTCAATCAACCATTGATTATAAGTCCATTGGTTTTCCGAAGTATTTGGATCTCAAACTACACGAGAGTCTGTTAAACCAGCGAATTGTTGTAGAGTTTTATCATCAAGGAAAAAAATTTCATGAGGAACGTGTCAAAGTAGGCTATAGAGGTTTTTGTGAAATTAACTTTGATTGTCATTTAGAACAGGGAGATCATGTTTGCTTAAAATATGATCATCGAGGAAAAGAATATGTTGCTTGGTATGAGTTTTCTCAAAGAGTATTGAAAGACGAAGAGGGAAATATCGTTTATCGAAAAAAACGAGGAGAAACCCATTTGCCAGAATTAGAAAAAGAAGCCGTTCTAACATTAGATGAGGATAAAAGTAACTTATTAGTAGAGTCTATTCGGATGCACTATACCGATAAACCAATGGCTATTTTTATGCTCACACCTGATTATGATCCATCTAACCATATCATTGTTAGTATTTTTCTTAGTCAGTTGTATAAAGAATTATCTACGCAATGTGTTAAGACTAAAGGAGATAAATGTCACCGTAGGATTCATTTTATTTTAGATGAATTTGGGAATATGCCACCAATGGATAATATGGAAGGAATCATGACAGTCACAGCTGGTAGAAACATGTTGTGGGATCTGTTTATTCAATCTTATCAGCAACTTTATGCGAAGTATGGGGAACAAAACGCAGCGATTATCAAAGAAAATTGTCAGACACATATTTATATTATGTCGACAGACGATAATACCATCGAAGAATTTTCCAAAAAAGTGGGGAATAAGACGGTTGAACAAGAAAACAGTACCATCAATTCATTAGGTATGAATACTCATATCAATCGCAATGTTGATTCAGATCGTATCTTAACTCCTGAAAGAATTTCTACTTTTTTAGAAGGTGAAACGATTGTACTCGCTCCTTTAAAACGACAAGATTTGAAAGGTCATAAAATACGGCCGTATCCTATTTTTAATCATGGGGAAACGAATCTTCCTTATGCTTATCAATATATTGAAGATTTCAATCCATCGTGGGATATCAATGATATAGACATACATTGTACACATGCGGACTTGGATCTTAAGGCTTTACAAATTGATTACGATTATTTTCTACCTGATATCTATGCACGTCGACTTTATCACAATATGCACGATCAAATAGAAGAGGAAGCTAAAGAAAACATTTTTATTAAAATCGTTCAATCTTTAGACAACTCAACGGCACAAAAGTTACTTATTCAATTTTATGAAGAGAAGCAAATAGATCGTTTGCAAGAATACCTTGAAAAATTGCATCAAAATGAAGAAATTACAGAGGTTATAAGGAAACGACTTTTGCTAGAAGCTGAAAAGGCGGTGAAAGAATGATCATTGGAGGAATATTTTCCGGCATTGCCGACTGGTGGTCAGGCTTATTTGGGGATGGGGATGCAGATCCCAAAACCGTAACGAAAGTCTTACAAGATTATGGTAATTATCTGCAGTATCAAGATGTATTCAGTTGGATTTGTAATACTTTTTTATGGGGTTTGATTAAAGGGTTATATAATCTCAATACTTTACTAGAAAAAACAATTTATCAAAGCTTTGATTTAAAAGACTTATTGAACGCTGCTGGTGTTAATGAACTGTTTCAAAGTTTGATTAGTAAGGTATTGGCTCTTTTTTGTGTCGTCACATTAATTTATTTAGGCTTGAAATTTTTTATGAGTAAACACCCACCGAAAGTCAAAAATATCTTGGTTAATTTATTTATGGCCATGATCTTGATTTTTGGTGGTAGTTCTTTAATCGATGAAGGGTTAAATATCAGTAAAAACTTTTATGGAGACGTCACTGCAGCAAATAAAGCAGATAAATCTGGCTCACCTGCTTTTCAAATTATTCAAAATAATGTGATTGATGTCAGTACATTACTAGCGACTGACCCGAATAAAGTAGAATCCTTACCAACAGATAAAAGAAATGCTTTAACAGCGAAAAATTTTAAAACAGCGAATATCAATGGGATTATTACTCCTAAACAAGCTAAAGAAATGGCGGATAAAGATAAGAGTAGTTTATCAGATTTACAAAAGGATCGGTTAAGAGCGTTACAATACCGACTGGAACTGGATGATTATGGAAAAGAAATTCCTGTGCAAATCAGTGATGAAGGCTTAGCAAAGTATGTATACACTTCAGGTTATCGCCGATACATTAGTAGTCCAGGTATTATTTTAGCTGGTGAATCTTCTTTATCGGTAGCCTATTTATTTATCCTATTTACGATCGTTACTTGCATTATTGAGCTGGTATTTAAAAAATTCTATTTAGTGATTGCCGCGTCAACGGACTTTGAGACAGGCCAACGGATGAAAAGTGCGATAGAAGATATTTCTCAATCCTTCTTGTTATTGGCGTTTACGATTTTAGAATTACGAATCTATACATTAATGCTGTCAGGTATCGGTGATTTGCACGCAGCAGGCAAGATCAACGGATTTTTGTATGTTGTCGCTTTAATTGTACTAACCATTGCGCTATTCAAAGGCTCTCAATCTGTTACGAAGATTTTCGGTGTTGATACAAGTCTGAAAAACGGCAGCAATTCTCTTCTTAGCATGTTTGCCTTAGGAAATATTGCGAAAAATGTGGGTAGCGGAGCTAAAAACCTTGCAAGTGCTGGTAAGAGTGGTTTAAGCAATTTAAATGATATTCGTAAAAATGGATTTGGCAATCGAAAAGATGTTACCCCTGATAACGGGGAAGAACAATCAGACGATAAAGCTACAACTGTACCTAATAGTAAGAAAACAGTTTCCGAAATGTTCGGGAAAGCGAAAAATGGTGTTTCTAAAGCCGCAGAAGGTCTTGGTTACGTCAATGAACGTGGGTTAAAAGGAACAGCTGAAGATCTTACAGAAAAAGCCAATGACACCTTAGAAGAAAAATTAGACGGCACGAGAGCCAAAGAATTGGCTGAAGCTGTGAAGAATCCGTCCGAAGCACTAGAAAAACAAAAAGAAAAAGCTTCAGAAGTCAAAGAAGGACTAAAAGATGCGTATGGTGAAGGACAAGTCAATGCAGCAGTAAAAGCTAATACAACAACCGAAAAAGAAAATCAAGAAGGTGCAGCGATTCCTTCAGCCAAAGATCACCAAGATGAGTT
>OBLO01002685.1_pt1 | contig 13517 bp, 8 predicted proteins | sample 1519401 | NCBI WGS metagenome assembly OBLO01 (sample SAMEA2602897, study PRJEB22501) | metagenome | reverse complement strand
AAAAGGACTTAAGCGATATATACGCAGTTGAATTCTATGTGTTTTTTGACACAGGCTTTAAAGATGTGTCTACATGGTGGAAAATAACAGAAGCAGATTTGCTGGATAATAAAGTTAAGCTTCGGTTTGCTGAAGGAATACTCCCAGGTTGGGATATAGAAGAAAGAAATGTTTGCACAAAGGAAGTTCATTTCAATGAAGTATCATGTACAAAAGTCAAGTTTGTGTTTGAACAAATTGGCGGCAAAGAAGAAAATGTGATAAAAGAGGAAACAAAAAGTTGGAATGAGACTCTTAAGGATATAAAGGAATATGGTGCTCTGTGAATGCATCGATCAAAAAAAATATAATAAATAGGCAGGTCTGGGTATTTCCGGACAACATATTTCCTTGCTGATACCATATCTTTAACTGTAGTATTTCGGTCATCGATGTACAAGCAGGATGATTTTGATATTTGTTTCCGGAGGACAAATGTATCATTGTTACCTTCAGGCTGCCTGCCATTAAGGATAAGAAGATATGTACAGAAAAGCAAATTTGATCATTTCAGTCCTGACAGCAATGTCGTGGCTTACAGATGTAAGCCTTTCAGGGACCGACAAGCTGATAGTTGGGATATTTCTCTTTCCGATATTGCCGTTGATCCCATTTGCAGGACATCTTTGGATTCCCGTTGTAAAGAAGATCCAGAAAAAGGTGAAAAAATCGAGAGTCCTGGATACAGGTTTTTGTGGTACCTGTCGGTATTTCTGGTGAACCTGGTATTAGCTGCAGGAATATGTCTGGCAGGATATACCCTTGCCATTTACAACGAAGTGTAAGTGTAATACAACGACCGATTTTATCCGCACAGCGGACGTTCTAAAACGATTTGTGACCGCTGGATGATGCAAAATGCATAAAGGTGAGAAACAGATATGAATATTGATGTAATATATATGTGTTCAAGTGAAGATATGACACAAATTGAAAATAAAAGCGTGAGCCTCGTAGTAACATCGCCTCCTTATAATATCGACATCCGGTATGGAAATAAGACTGCAAAGGGAAAGGTTCTTGAGAGCAAAGGCGTAAAGTACAGCGATAATATGGATGAGGATGAGTATAGAACGATGCTCTCAAGAGTTTTTGCAGAGTGTAAGAGAGTTGTAAAAGATGATGGATCTATTTGGGTAAATATTAAGAATAGACTGATAGATGGCGAGATAGTACCGCCGTTTTGGATACAAGATTTCTTTCGTGATATGTATTTAAAAAATTTGATTATTTGGAATTTTGATTGGGGTGGTTCTACAAATAAAAGATTTGCTCCACGATATGAATTTGTGTTTTGGTTTGTCAAAGACAAGAACAATTATACATTTAATTTAGATGATGTAAAAATTCCAGTACTGAACTACAGGCCTGATAGATATAAAAGTCAGCTAAGGAATCCAACTGATGTTTGGAGAATGTTTTGAGACTGTGGATACTTAAATAGTGCTGTCTCATTACAATTAAGAGAAACAGACACAAAAAAAGAGGGCTAAAAACCCTCTTTTTTGTTTACCGTTCCAACGACACAACTAACATTCCGACATTCTTATATACAATTACTGTACAAAATTTGTCAGGGTTCGCTTTGTCGTGGTCAAGTGGACCTGGCGGGAATTGAACCCGCGTCCGAAAGCCTATTCATTGAGGCATCTCCCATCACAGTCGCTGTTTTAACATTCCCTTGGATGTACGCCCACCGACAGGCTTACAACCTTAGTAGCTTCATGATACATCTACCGGGGCAAAGCTTACCCGGCAAGGTTTCTCACATAGTCGACACCAGATTCCTGATGTGTGAGTGCATCAGGGCTGATGAGCAGCACTTAGGCTGCTAACGCGTACTGTTCGTCTGCGTTTATATTTAGTTTCCCGGTTGGTACGCAGTCTGGGAGTCTGCGGATGGCTTCCCCAACTTCAAAGCCCCCGTCGAAACCAGTACAAGCCCTGAAAATGAGTCTGCAACGCTGTTTTTTCATAAAACAGCACTGGTGATGAGACGAAAGCACTTTTTAATATTGATATATCATTCATTATATAAGATATATCGACTGATTAACAGTATAGAAATAAAAACAGAATTTGTCAAGAAGATTTTTATATTTGAGGCTATTTGGTGTTGTGAACAGCAATACTTATAATTTTTCTGTCATATGTTCACAAATCTTACATAAATCTCTGCTATAGTAACCATATGAAAGATAAAATCTGTTGCTGAGGGCGATTTTCCCGGATTTTGCGCTGTGGCTGTAAAGGCGCTGAACAGTCGTGGATTTTAACAATACTCGGAAAACAGTATAAATAAAAAGTAAAAACTGTTTCGGAAAATAATGAAGAAAAACGGAGGGGATCAAATGGATACATTAAAAATCCTGGTGGTGGATGATGAGAGCCGCATGAGAAAGCTGGTAAAGGATTTCCTGACAAAGAAGAATTTCCAGGTACTGGAAGCCGGTAATGGTGAAGAAGCCATGGATATCTTTTATGAGGAGAAGGACATCGCACTGATCATTCTGGATGTCATGATGCCGAAGATGGATGGATGGGAAGTTTGCCGTGAGATTCGCAAGAACTCAAAAGTTCCGATCATTATGCTGACTGCAAGAAGTGATGAGAGAGATGAGCTTCTTGGATTTGATCTGGGGGTAGATGAATACATCTCTAAACCATTCAGTCCGAAAATCCTTGTTGCAAGAGTGGAGGCAATTCTGAGACGTACAGGTCAGAATAATCCGGAAGATGTGATTTCAGCAGGCGGCATTGTTATAGATAAAGCAGCACATCTGGCTACGGTGGATGGTAAGCCTATGGAACTGAGCTTTAAGGAATTTGAACTTCTGACATATTTTCTGGAGAATCAGGGAATCGCACTTTCCAGAGAAAAGATCCTGAATTCTGTATGGAATTATGACTACTTTGGAGATGCCCGTACGATTGATACCCATGTTAAGAAGCTCAGAAGTAAAATGGGAGATAAAGGTGAATATATAAAGACTGTATGGGGTATGGGATACAAGTTTGAGGTAGACGAATGACAGGAAACGGAAAAACAGATAAAAAATTTCATACTCTGCAACATCAGATTTCAGTAGTGTTTATATGTCTGTTACTGCTTTCGATCTTTACCATTACTCTGATCAATGGTCTTTTTCTTGAAAAATATTATGTATCCAAAAAAGTAGAAGTGTTGGAGGAGGCAAAAGAAGTGTTGTCTCAGATGAATCTGGATGACATCCTGCAGTATGATACAGATATAGAAGAGGACAAAAAAGGGGCAACAGATGAGATTTCGGATGAGATTGAGAGGAGCAGTTCCAGAAATAACCTTACCTGGATCATAGTAAATGAGGAAAACAGCGGTTATTATTACTGGGGAGAGAATAATATGGCAAAAATGCTCCGCAGTAAGCTGTTTGGGTATATTAATAATCTGGATCAGGATATGCAGCACAGTCGTGTGCTCAAAAAGACAGATACCTGTACCATGTGGCAGGTGCATGATCGCTTTGCAGGCATGGAATATGTGGAATGCTGGGGACAGTTTGATAATGGTTACTATTTCCTGATCCGTTCTCCTCTGGAAAGTATTAAGGAAAGTGCATCTATTTCCAACAGTTTTTACTTCATTGTAGGAATAATCATAATTGTGGTCAGCGGTATTGTGATTCTTGTGATGACAAATCGTATTACCCGCCCGATCAGTGAACTGACCAAATTATCAGAGAAGATGTCTGATCTGGATTTTGATGCCAGATATCAAAGCAGGGCAGGTAATGAGATTGATGTACTTGGCGATAACTTTAACAAAATGTCCAGAAAACTTGAGAGCACGATCTCAGAGTTGAAATCGGCTAATAACAAGCTTCAGAAAGACATAGAAGATAAGATTAAAATTGATGAGATGCGTAAGGAATTTCTTGATAATGTTTCTCATGAGCTGAAAACTCCTATTGCATTGATCCAGGGATATGCAGAGGGGCTGAATGAAAATATTTCCGATGATCCGGAAAGCAGGGAATTTTACTGTGAAGTTATTATGGATGAGGCTTCAAAGATGAACAAGCTGGTCAAAAACCTGCTGACGCTGAATCAGCTGGAGTCCGGTAAAGATGCCCCGGTGATGGAAAGATTTGACATTGTATCTCTGATCAGGGGTGTACTTGGTTCTATGCATATTATGATCGAACAGAAAGAAGCAACTGTGATTTTTGAAGAAACAGAACCTGTATATGTATGGGCGGATGAGTTTAAGATTGAAGAGGTTGTGACCAATTATACAAGCAATGCACTGAACCATCTGGACGGAGAACGAAAAGTAGAAATTAAGGTTCTTCAGGAAGAGGACTGTGTGAAAGTAACCGTATTTAATACAGGTACTCCGATTCCGGAAGAGGATATCCCAAATCTCTGGAATAAATTCTACAAAGTAGATAAGGCCCGGACAAGAGAATATGGCGGAAGTGGTATCGGACTTTCAATTGTTAAGGCAATCATTGAGAGTATGAACCAGAAATATGGGGTATGTAATTATGATAATGGCGTGGAGTTCTGGTTCACTCTGGATTGCAGGCAGTGATAAGATATCCGGGTATTGTGAACGTAGTGAGAAGCGTGTTACTGTGAATGGAGTGAACAGTAACTGGTAGTATGATCGGAATAAAAACAGACAGAAGCAAAGAAAGCACTTTGCAACTGTCTGTTTTTGGGTTATACTGTATTGGAGCGTTTTGATCGGATATTTTATTCCGGTCTGACATGTGATCCGGAAAACCTTTGGATTACCATAATGAGGAAAACAGATAATGACATCAGGAGGATAACATGATTGCAATAATTGATTATGATGCCGGAAATATTAAAAGTGTAGAAAAAGCACTTCATTATCTTGGGGAAGAAACAACAGTAACCCGCGATCCGCAGACTTTGTTAAATGCGGATAAAGTAATCCTGCCGGGCGTGGGAAGCTTTGGACAGGCGATGGAGAATCTTCATACATACGGACTTGTACCTGTGATCCATGAGATTGTAGAGAAGAAGACGCCATTTCTTGGAATCTGCCTGGGACTTCAGCTCCTTTTTGAAAGCAGCGAGGAGACACCGGGGGTGGAAGGCCTTGGAATCCTGAAAGGGAAAATTGTTAAGATTCCGCCTGCGCCCGGGCTTAAGATTCCACATATGGGATGGAATTCCCTGCATTTTCAGAATAATGGCAGACTGTTTCAGGGAATCCCGGAACAGACCTATGTATATTTTGTGCATTCTTATTATCTGCAGGCAGAGGAGCCTGAGATTGTAAAGGCTACTACAGAATACAGCACCTGTATTCATGCTTCCGTAGAAAAGGACAATGTATTTGCCTGCCAGTTCCATCCGGAAAAGAGCAGCAAATGGGGACTGAAGATACTTGAAAATTTTGCTGCTGTGGGAAAAGACGGCAATACTGAGAAGGAGGGAAAATAAAATGTTTACAAAGAGAATTATTCCCTGCCTGGATGTAAATAACGGACGTGTGGTAAAGGGCGTAAATTTTGTGCAGCTTCGCGATGCGGGTGATCCGGTGGAGATTGCCAAAGCCTATGATGCAGCAGGAGCAGATGAACTGGTGTTTCTCGATATTACAGCATCCTGCGAACAGAGAGATACGGTAGTTGACATGGTAAGACGGGTTGCTGCCAATGTATTTATCCCGTTTACAGTAGGCGGCGGTATCCGTACTGTAGATGATTTCAAGAAACTGCTGAGAGAAGGAGCAGATAAGATTTCCGTAAATTCTGCAGCAATTGACAGACCGGAACTGATCAGTGAGGCGGCTGACAAGTTTGGAAGCCAGTGCGTAGTTGTGGCTATTGATGCCAAGCGCAGAGAAGACGGCGGATGGAATATTTACAAACATGGCGGAAGACTGGATACAGGGATTGATGCCATAGAGTGGGCAAAGAAAGTGGAAGCTCTGGGTGCAGGGGAAATCCTTCTCACAAGTATGGACTGTGACGGTACAAAAGCAGGATATGATCTGGCTCTTACCAGAGCAATTGCTGATGCTGTCTCCATTCCTGTGATCGCATCAGGCGGTGCAGGTACACTGGAGCATTTTTATGATGCACTGACCGAAGGGGGAGCAGATGCTGCACTGGCTGCGTCTTTGTTCCATTATAAAGAACTGGAGATTTCTCAGGTGAAGGATTATCTGTCTGACAGGGGAATTTCTGTCAGACGATGACCACGAAAAATATAAGAGGTGAAGGATAAGGTATGTCAGCAATTTCAGGTGACTGGCTGGAAGCCCTGAAGGGAGAGTTTCACCAGCCGTATTATGCAAAATTATATAAAACGGTGATGACAGAATATCAGACCAGGAAGATTTTTCCTCCTGCGGATGATCTGTTTAATGCATTTCATTTTACACCGTTAAACGAAGTGAAGGTAGTGATTCTGGGTCAGGATCCCTATCATAATGACGGGCAGGCTCATGGGCTTTGTTTTTCCGTAAAGAGAGGAGTGGAGACGCCGCCGTCCCTGGTGAATATTTATCAGGAGCTTCATGATGACTGTGGATGCTATATCCCCAATAACGGCTATCTAGAGAAGTGGGCGAAGCAGGGGGTGCTTCTTCTGAACACAGTTCTGACTGTACGCGCCCATCAGGCAAATTCACACAGGGGGATCGGCTGGGAGCAGTTTACGGATGCTGCGATCCAGGTTCTGAATGAGCAGGACCGTCCTATTGTATTTCTGCTCTGGGGACGTCCGGCGCAGATGAAAAAATCCATGCTGAATAATCCGAAGCATCTGATTCTGGAGGCACCTCATCCAAGTCCTCTGTCTGCTTACAGGGGATTTTTCGGATGTAAACATTTCAGTAAAACAAACGAATTTCTTGTTGCCAATGGTCTGGAACCAATCGACTGGCAGATAGAAAATATATAAGAAAAGAGGTAATGTGTAGTCAGGTAAAAGACACACAGTGATAACATGAATCAGAAAAACAATTTAGTAAAAAATGCATCCTTTCTGATGATTGCAGCTATGATCTCCAAGGTGATCGGTCTTCTGTACAAGAGTCCCCTTTCCAATATTATAGGAAGCCTTGGAATGGGCTATACAAGCCTTGCGCAGAATGCCTATATGATCCTTCTGATGATCGCATCCTTTAGTATTCCACAGGCGGTATCCAAGCTGATCTCCGAGCGTATTGCTCTGAAGGATTACAGAAATGCACATAAGTTCTTTAAGGGTGCCATGATCTATGCCATGGTGATTGGCGGAGTGGTCGGTTTGTTCTGTCTCTTTGGAGCAGGGCTGATCATCCCTCAGAATCAGAAGGATGCAATTCCGGCACTTCAGATCCTGGCTCCGACGATTTTTTTGTCCGGTATTCTTGGGGTATTCAGAGGATATTTTCAGGCATACAGAAATATGATGCCAACATCTATCTCCCAGATCATTGAGCAGGTATTTAATGCGGCAGTCAGTCTTCTGGCAGCCTGGGGATTCATCAATGCATTCTCAGATGGAACAGAGAACAGCATTGCAAAATGGGGGGCAGCAGGTTCCACAGTAGGAACCGGAGCCGGAGTGGTGACTGCATTGGCATTCATGCTTCTGGTATATGGTGTGAACCGCAGAAAAATCCTGCACCGGGTAGAGAAGGACCACAGACATCAGGAAGAGTCCTACAAAGAGATTTTTCGTGTGATTATCCTGGTTGTTTCGCCGATCATTCTCAGCGCCTTTGTTTATAATGTAAATGCTTATATCAATGGGTATCTTTTCTCGGATATTCTGGGAAGAAGAGGTGGAGATGCGGCACAGATTGGTATTTTATATGCAGAGTATGCTACTTACTTTATGACAATTATTAATATTCCTCTGACGCTGTCCAGTACGGCACCTACTTCCATGATTCCGGAGGTTTCCGCCCTGTATGCCACCGGAGACATTGAAGCGACCAGAGAGTGCATTGACCAGACCGTACAGCTTTCTATGGTAGTTTCCGCCCCATGTGCAATGGGACTGGCAGTGCTTGCACAGCCGATTGTATTTTTGCTTTACGGAAATTCCACAGGACTGGCAGCCAACCTGCTGATCCTTGGTTCTTTTTCGATCCTGCTCAATGGAATGTCAAATATTTCCAATGGAGTTCTGCAGGCAATCGGACAGCAGAGGATTCCGGTGATTACGGCTGCAATCGCACTGGTTGTGGACATTGTGGTAGTGGTAGTGCTGCTGTTTACTACAAACCTTGGAGTTTATGCACTGCTGATCGCAATGGTGATCTATTCTGTGGTTGTATGTGTGTTAAATGACAGAGCCATGAAGAAATATCTGCAGTATAAGAATCCATGGAAAGAAGGATATCTGTATCCTATTCTTGCATCTGTTCCCATGGGAATTGTTGCAGGCTGTATCTGCTATGGACTGAACATTTTTGTAAAATCCAATTTCATTTGTCTGATCGTTTCCATTCCTGTTGCTGCGGTTGTTTATCTGTTTGCTTACCTGATCATCAGCAAGCCGTCAGAATCACAGCTTAGAAGAATTCCGGGTGGAAGCTATCTGATAAGGATTGCAGAGAAACTTCCGTTCTGGCAGAATAATTAAACACTGAAATTATAAAAACAAAAGAGTTATATTTCATGGTTTAAATGTATTTCTGAAATAGAAACACATTTAAAATTTCTGAAATATAACTCTTTTTTTGAGCGCGTTTGAAAAATGCTTTTCGCAAAGCAGGATATGTAGATTGCGGGAATGATTTTTCAAATACGCTCTAAGACGGATATATTGCAAGGTAAAATACATTGCAATATATCCATTACGGTATTATTTATGCATTTTTTTCTTCTGCTTTTTTCAGGTTTTTCTGGGCTGTGGAGAGCATCAGTTTGATTCGGTTGAGCTGGTTAACTTCACTTGCACCCGGATCATAGTCGATGGCTACAATATTGGCTGTCGGATATTCTCTGCGGATCTCTTTGATAACACCCTTACCTACAATGTGGTTCGGCAGACATCCGAAAGGCTGGATACAAACAATATTCGGAACATCTCCATGGATCAGTTCCATCATCTCACCTGTCAGGAACCATCCCTCACCTGTCTGGTTTCCGGTGGAAACGATCGGAGATGCCATTTTTGCCAGATCTCTGATATCAGCAGGCGGTGCAAAATGGCGGCTCTGTGCAAGAGCTTCGCTTGCAGGCTTTCTCACCCATTCGATTGCTTTGATTCCCCAGTTTGCCATGGTTGCCTTGGACTTCTTGAATCCAAGATTTTCTACCTTAAAGTTCTGATTATAGAAGCAGTAGCACATGAAATCGATCAGATCCGGTACAACTGCCTCAGCGCCTTCAGATTCCAGAAGCTCTGCCAGATGATTATTTGCAGCAGGCAGGAACTTGACAAGGATCTCACCTACGATGCCGACACGAGGCTTCTTCACATCACTGATCGGAATGGTATCAAATTCGTGAACCATTTCGCGGCACATTTTCTTAAACTGGCTGTGGCTGATACTGCTTCCGCTTAAGAAAGAGATCACACGCTGTTCCCAGATTTTATGTTTCCTGTTTACGATTCCCTCTTCCAGTTCATAAGGACGCATACGATATACGCATTTCATCAGGATATCTCCGAATACGGCACCGTAAGCAACTTTCTTCACTAATGGAAGCGTAAGTTTGAATCCGGGATTGCTTTCCAGACCGCTTAAGTTAACAGAGATAACCGGAATCTGTTCCATACCGGCTTTCTTTAATGCGCGTCGTATAAATGCGATATAGTTGGAAGCACGACATCCGCCACCTGTCTGTGACATGACAACGGCCGTTTTGTTCAGGTCATATTTACCGGAAAGCAGAGCATCCATGATCTGTCCCACAACGATCAGAGACGGATAGCAGGCGTCATTGTTTACATACTTCAGACCAACATCCACTGCATGCTTATTGTCATTCGGAAGCACCTCCAGGTTGTATCCGCAGGAATTGAATGCTGCCTGCAGGAGGCTGAAATGGAACGGTGACATCTGCGGGCAGAGGATGGTATAGTCCTTTCTCATTTCCTTTGTAAAGGATACTTTATCAATAGAAGCAGGTTTGACAGTACGTTTCTGTCCCTGTGCTTTCTTCGCGCGGATCGCTGCGATCAGGGAACGGATACGGATTCTTGCAGCACCAAGGTTATTTACCTCGTCAATCTTTAAGCAGGTATAGATTTTGTCACTTCCGTCAAGGATTTCATAAACCTCGTCTGTAGTAACTGCATCCAGACCACATCCAAAAGAGTTGAGCTGGATCAGATCCAGGTCATCGCGTGTCTTTACATAGTTTGCAGCAGCATACAGTCTGGAGTGGTACATCCACTGGTCATTGACGCGGATCGGGCGTTCCACAGGTGCCAGATGGGAGATGGAATCCTCAGTAAGTACGGCAATACCATAGCTGTTGATCAGATCCGGGATACCATGATGGATTTCCGGGTCAATATGGTATGGGCGTCCTGCAAGGACAATACCATGGCGTCCTGTATCTTCCAGATATTTCAGGGTTTCTTCCCCTTTTTTCTGTACATCGCGGCGTGCAGCAGCCATTTCCTCCCAGCCCTTATGCACAGCAGCTTTGACTTCTTCTGCCGGGATATCCTTAAATTCCTCTACCAGACGATTTGCCAGAATTTCCTCAGAAGTAAATGCAAGGAACGGATTGCGGAAGGTAATGGACGGATCATTTAATTCGTCTACGTTATTTTTGATATTTTCGGCATAAGAGGTAACGATCGGGCAGTTATAGTGATTGACTGCATCCGGGAACTCGTTACGTTCATATGGAATACAAGGGTAGAAAATAAATTTCACACCATTGCGGATCAGCCAGGTTACATGGCCATGTGCGAGCTTGGCAGGGTAGCATTCGGATTCACTTGGAATGGATTCAATACCCAGCTCATAAATCTTTCTGGTGGAAGTAGGAGAGAGCACAACCTCATACTTCAGTTCTGTAAAGAAAGTATACCAGAAAGGATAATTCTCAAACATATTCAGAACACGGGGGATACCTACTTTACCTCGCGTTGCCTTATCAGCAGTAAGCGGTGCGTAGGAGAAAATACGCTTATATTTATATTCATAAAGATTCGGAATATGATCTTTGTTCTTTTCCTTACCAATACCGCGTTCACAGCGGTTACCGCTTACATACTGGCGGCCGCCGGAGAATTTGTTGATAGTCAGACGGCAGTTATTGGTACATCCACGACAGTTTGCCATAGAAGTTGTATATTTCAGCTCGTTGATCTTATCAATGGAGAGCATAGTCGTTTCTGCGCCTTCCTGATGGCGTTCACGGGCAATCAGTGCGGCACCGAAGGCACCCATGATTCCGGCAATATCCGGACGGATAGCTTCGCAGCCGGCAATCTTTTCGAAACTTCTCAGAACTGCATCATTGTAGAAAGTACCACCCTGTACAACGATGTGTTTGCCAAGTTCGGAAGCGTCAGAAACCTTGATAACCTTATACAGAGCATTTTTGATAACAGAGTAAGCAAGACCTGCGGAAATATCGGAAACCTCAGCTCCCTCTTTCTGCGCCTGCTTTACCTTGGAATTCATGAAAACAGTACATCTGGTACCAAGATCTATAGGATGCTGTGCAAAAACAGCAGCTTTTGCGAAATCCTGTACTGTATAATTCAGGGATTTGGCAAAGGTTTCAATAAAGGAACCGCATCCGGAGGAGCATGCTTCATTTAACTGTACGCTGTCAACGGTCTTGTTGCGGATCTTGATACATTTCATATCCTGTCCGCCGATATCCAGGATACAGTCTACCTCCGGGTCAAAGAATGCAGCTGCATAGTAATGGGATACGGTCTCAACCTCGCCCTCATCCAGGATCAGAGCAGCCTTAATCAGAGCCTCGCCGTAACCTGTAGAACAGGAATAAGCGATCTTTGCGTCTTTGGGAAGCAGTTCATAGATTTCTTTAATAGAACGGATGGTAGTTTTTAACGGGTTTCCGTTGTTGCTGCTGTAAAAGGAATAGAGAAGTGTTCCATCTTCGCCTACCAGTGCAGTTTTGGTTGTGGTGGAACCTGCATCAATACCCAGATAGCAGTTTCCTTTATATGTAGCCAGATCTCCTGTTTTTACTTTGTAGGAACTCTGACGTTTTGCAAATGCATCGTATTCTTCCTGAGAAGCGAAAAGTGGTTCCATACGTTCTACTTCAAAATCCAGCTTAATGGAATTGCGGAGTCTGTCTTTCATTTCTGTCAGGGAAATGGAGTTGTCTTCTTTTGCATTTAATGCAGAACCGATGGCTGCAAAAAGATGGGAGTTCTCCGGAATGATGGTGTGTTCCTCATCCAGCTTCAAAGTACGGATAAAGGATTCTCTCAGTTCGGACAGGAAGTGAAGCGGACCACCCAGGAATGCAACATGTCCACGGATGGGTTTTCCACAGGCAAGACCGGAGATGGTCTGGTTTACAACTGCCTGGAAAATAGAAGCTGACAGATCCGGTTTGGTTGCACCGTCATTGATCAGCGGCTGGATATCCGTTTTGGCGAAAACACCGCAGCGTGCAGCAATCGGGTAGAGTGCTTTGTAATCTTTGGCATATTCATTCAGACCTGTGGCATCTGTCTGGAGAAGAGAAGCCATCTGGTCGATGAAAGAACCGGTACCGCCTGCACAGATACCGTTCATACGCTGTTCTACGTTTCCGTTTTCGAAATAAATGATCTTGGCATCCTCACCGCCAAGCTCGATGGCAACATCTGTCTTTGGTGCCAGCTTCTGCAGAGAAGTAGAAACTGCAATAACCTCCTGGGTAAAAGGAACGCCCAGATGGTTGGCAAGGGTCAGACCGCCGGAACCTGTGATCACAGGATGGAGAGTCATCTCGCCATACTGGTCAAAGGCCTCCTGAAGAAGGTCTGCAAGGGTTTCCTGAATGTTGGCGAAATGGCGCTTGTAATCTGCGAAAATAAGATTTTCATTCTCGTCCAGAATCGCGATTTTTACAGTAGTGGAACCAATGTCAATTCCAAGTGTTTTGTAATTCATAAAGTAAATTCAAGCCTCCTCGTATTGTATATAAACAAAATTGAAATTTTCCTGTTACTGTTCACACACCACTATCCCGCGAGGTGTTTTGGCATGAATATGCCAAAATCCCGAGACATACAAGCCAAAATTCCATTGCCACAGGCAATCTGGAATGAATTTTGGCTACGTTACTGAGAACGGAGTGAACAGTAACATTTTCCTTACTGTTTGCTGCTGATATCATGCAAAGCGTGTTGCCGGACACGAAGTAAACAGTAAAAATCTATCCTGTTCTTTCCTATTAAATATCTGTTTCCAGATATGGAATATTCCGTAATATTATACGCTAACGGTCTGGAAAAGACAATATGAAAGTTTACCAATGATTACCTTATTTGCAGTTGAAAATTCAGCTATTTCGGGATATAAT
>OBLO01002681.1_pt1 | contig 13524 bp, 9 predicted proteins | sample 1519401 | NCBI WGS metagenome assembly OBLO01 (sample SAMEA2602897, study PRJEB22501) | metagenome | reverse complement strand
TCGGCAGCGTGGCCGAGCAGACCGGTTTTGCCTCTGCGGCCCACTTCCGCCGCGTTTTTCGGGAGACGATGGGCGTCGGGCCGCTGCAATATAGAAAAAGTAGGAAATAAACCTCTCCGTCACGCCTGACGGCGTGCCACCTCTCCTATCGAGGAGAGGCCTTGGCATTTCATAAAGCTTTACTTCTTCGCCAGAGGCTCCCTCTCTGAGGGGGCTGTCTGCGGAGCAGACTGGAGGAGTCATGAAAAATGCCCCCTGCGTCCTCTCTACGGGAAGAGGCACAGGGGGCATTCATGTTTGTCGGGATTATCCGAGCGGCGGGGGCTTCAGCTTAGCCCTTGACAGCACCGGCGGAGATACCTTCGACGAACTGATCCTGTGCGCAGAAGAACACGATGAGCTGCGGCAGGATAGAGATCAGGGACAGGGCCAGAATACGGTTCCAGGCAAAGCCCGTATCACCGTCCATGGACAGCTTGACGAACAGGGACATGGGGTACTTTGCAGGGGTCTGGACGTAAAGCAGGGGACCCATGAAGTCGTTGCAGCTCCACATGAACTGGAACAGTGCGCAGGACACCAGAGCGGGCATCAGCATCGGGACGATGACCTTGTACAGGGTCTGGAAGGAGGAGCAGCCGTCGATGGCGGCAGCCTCGTCCAGGTCGCGGGGGACGTTGCGCATGAACTGCACCAGCTGGTAGACGAAGTAGGTCTCAGTTGCGAATGCGCAGTGGACCCAGATGGCCAGATAGAACGGGCTGTTGACCCAGCCGAACTTGGTGTACAGCAGGAACTGAGGCACGTTCAGGACGACCTGAGGCAGGAACAGGGTGGCCAGCATGATGCTGAACAGGATCTTCCGGCCCGGGAAGTCAAAGCGGCCAAAGCCGTAAGCTGCAATGCAGGAGGAGACCACGGTGCAGATGACCTTGGGCAGGACGTAGCTGTAAGTGTTCAGCATGGCCTGCAGGATGTTGATGGAACCGCCGAAGTTGTTCAGCGCGTTCTTGTAGCCCTCCAGAGTGGGGTTCTTGATCCACAGGCCGATGCCTGCAAAGATCTCGCTGTTGTCCTTAAAGGTGGCGCTGATCATCCACAGCAGGGGATAGATCATGATGAGGCCCACCAGGATCAGGACGAAGTACTTGAAAAACGTCGCGATGGCGTTAGAAGCTTTCATTCCCATACTGTCACACCTTACCTTTCATCCGAGTAGTAGACCCACTTCTTCTGGCTGGTGAAGGCGATGATCGTCAGGATGCAGACGATGACGAACATGATCCATGCCAGTGCGGAAGCCATGCCCATCTGGTTGGACTTGAATGCGTAGTTGTAGACCAGAATGGAGATGAGGGTGGTGGAACCGCGGGGACCGCCGTTGGTGATGATGAACGGGCCATTGAACTCCTGGAAAGCCTGGCAGATCTGAGTGACCAGGTTGTAGAAGATGATGGGGGTGATCATCGGGACGGTGATGGAGAAGAACTGTTTCCATTTGCCAGCGCCGTCGATGGTGGCGGCCTCGTACAGGTCGGCCGGCACGCCCTTCAGAGCGGCGAGGAACAGCACCATGGCGGAGCCGAACTGCCAGATACGCAGGAAGCAGATGATCCACAGTGCGTAGCTGGGGTCGCTCAGCCAGGAAGGACCCTGGAAGTGGCCGAAGGTCAGCATACGGATGAGGGTGTTGACCAGACCGTCATCACGGAACACGGCCTTCCACAGCACGGCGATAGCAACAGAGCCGCCGAGGATGGAGGGAATGTAGTAAACGGTGCGGAACACGTTCACGCAGGCAATCTTGAAGTTCAGGATGTAGGCGATGAACAGTGCGAAGACCAGCTTCAGAGGCACAGTGATGAAGCTGTACTTGAAGGTGGTGATGAGCGCCTTGGTGATCTTGGGAGTGGTAAAGGCGTCCACATAGTTCATGATGCCATACTGATGGATGCCGTTGAAGAAGTCCATATCCGTAAAGCTGTAGTACAGAGACTGGCCGAACGGAATGGCCTTGAAGACGACGAAGCCGATGATCCAGGGGATCAGGTAGAACAGGCCCTGCCATTTGTCAAAAAACTTCTGGGCCGGGGTACGCCCGAGAGAGGGCGCTTTGCTTTCTTTCATCCGGGGATCCTCCTTTTATAAGGATATGTCTCGTACGCCGCACAATCGTTTGGACACATTTTTGTCAAAAAAATGTCATCACCGTCTTGCAAAAAAGGGGCATCCGTCCGTAGGTGGAAGGGATGCCCCTTGCAAGACTCCTTTATGCGGGGCGGCCTGTGTCAACACCGCGCGTGTGCAGGCCGCAAAAAGTCCGTGAGGCGGAAATTAGACGGTGTAGCCGACAGACTCCATGCCGTCCAGCAGGGTATCGACCAGGTCAGCGCCGGAAGCATTGTCGTAATCCAGAGTGTCGAACACTTCCTGATAGATGCCGGTGCCGGTAGCCTTCAGGTCGTTGGACTCGAACAGGGGGTCGAGCTGGTTGGAAACGAAGGCCATGACCTTGCCGTTTGCCTCAGCGACCAGCTCCTTGACAGCGCCGGCGCTCTGAGCAGCAGCCAGACCAGCCTTGGAGGCGGGGATGCCGCACTCAGAACCCATGATGGAAGCGCCCTTCTCCTCGTTCAGCAGGAAGTTGATGAGGGTAGCTGCCTCTGCGGGATGCTCGCAGGTCTTGGTGATGGCCAGACCCATGGAGACCTTGGAGAAGCCGCCGTTGTAATCGCCGAACTTGATCTCCTCGCCGACGGTGAAGCCAGCCTTGTTCTCCTCGTCCAGAGCGTCAGCGTACTTGGTAGCGGAGGAGTCCCACTCGAAGCAGCCAGCCAGCTTGCCGGTGATCCACTCGGTGGACTGGTGAGCGGCGTTGTCGCCGTTGGAGCCGTAGTAGGTGGGCAGGCTCATGATGACGTGGCCCTCGACCAGGCTCTTGATGAAGTCGATGCCCTCAGCGATCTGGTCAGCGTCGTAGTTCAGGGTAGAGGTGGTGGGGTCTGCCCAGTCCTTGCCGTACTTGGACTCGAGGTAGAAGACCATCAGGATCATACGGTCGTATGCGCCCAGGTGCAGGGGATAGTAGTCATCGCCCAGCTTCTCCTGGAAGGTCTTGCCGGCAGCCATCAGCTCGTCCAGAGTGGTGGGGAAGGAGATGCCGGCCTTGTCGAAGGTGGTCTTGTTCCAGTAGAAGATACGGCCGGTCATGGAGACAGGCACGCACTGCTGAGCGTTTGCCACGTTGCAGGCAGCCAGCTTGGCCTCATCCCACTGAGTCAGGTCGAGGTACTCGGAGACGCTGTTCAGGTCGATGAAGGTCTGGCCGCTCTTGGAGTAGTTGTACAGCCAGTTCCAGTTGATCTGGCAGACATCCTCAGCGACGCCGCCTGCGAACTTGGTGGACATGGTGTCCTCCCAGCCGGACCATGCAGCGAAGGTGGGGTTGACGGTGATGGTGCTGTGCTCAGCAGAGAAAGCCTTGATGGCCTCCTGGTAAGCGTTGTGACGGGACTCGCCGCCCCACCAGCTCATGGTCAGGGTGACGGGGTCAGAAGACAGACCAGCCACAGAAGCTGCTGCGGAAGAAGCAGCGGTGGAAGTGGCGGTAGAACCAGCATTGCTGGAGCCGCCGCAGGCGGCCAGCAGGCCGGCAGCACCCACAGCGCCAGAGACCTTCAGAAAGTCACGACGAGAAATTGCCTTGCTCATTTTCGTTCTCCTCCTATGTAGAAAACATCTTCTTGCACGGACGCCTCTGCAAAGCATCCGTTGTATACAAATATGATACCAAAGGCAAGAAAAAAAAGAAAGATGCAAATTGTAGTGATAGCGGCAGAAAACGTACAAATATTGCGCTTATTTTTTGCCCGGTTTTGACGTCATTGCCATAATGAATAAACTTGGACCGAAAAACTGTGCAACTTGTATACTTCAACGATTTGCATAGAAAACTGGGATGCAACAGGAGAAGATTGGCCTGAATTGCAAGAATTTTGTAGCCGAGGCAGAATTTGTTGAAAGAGCGTTGTATACATCAAAAGCGACGATAACAGAAAGTTCCGGCCCTGAGCTGATATATCAATAGCGCAAAAAACGCGCGAATTGGGGCGCGACTGATATATCACGGATGCAGAAAAGATACAAAAATGCCGTCCGGCGTGCGGACGGCATAAAATCAGGAAAAAGAGTTACCGGCGTGCGGCGTAGAAGGCGCTGCGCTCCCGGAAATAGCACTGGGGACACATGCTGACGTACTGGACGTCGTTCTCAAGGTCGATGGCTACCTGTTCGCCCTCAAAGACGAAGCGGCCGTTGACCTTGCGGCAGTTGCAGGTGGCCTTGCGGCCGCAGGTGCAGATGGTCTTCATCTCCTCGATGGTGTGGGCCAGCTCCAGAAGCCGGGTGGAGCCGGGGAAGCCCTTGAGGGAGAAGTCGGAGCGCAGGCCGTAGCAGATGACGGGGATGTTCAGCTCTACCGTCACCATGAACAGCTGCTCGGCCTGCTCGGCAGTGAGGAACTGGCTCTCGTCACAGAGCACACAGGCCAGAGGCCGGCCCTCGCTGCTGGCGGCCCGGACGGCCTCCACCAGGTCCATGTCCGGCGGCACCAGCAGGTCGGCGGGGCGGCGGACGCCCAGACGGCTCACGAGGTCGCCGCTGCCCTTGGTGTCCACCTTCGGCTTGAGGATGAGCACCCGCATCCCCTGCTCCTCGTAGTTGTGGGCCACCTGCATCAGCGCGGTGCTCTTGCCGCTGTTCATTGCGCCGTAACGGAAATAAAGCTTTGCCATGTCGAAAAAGTCTCCTCATGAAAGGACCCTCTCAGCCAAAGCCTGACGGAGAGGGCCTGTATTATTGATAGTATGTGCTCAGTCCTGATTGCGCAGCCGGTAGCCCAGACTCATCAGGCTGTCGCCGAGGTGGACATTTTCCACCACCACGTCGGGGTAGGGGACAGACAGATCGTAGTGGGAGAAGTTCCAGAAGCCCTGGATGCCCAGAGCCACCAAGCGGCCGCTGATCTCCTCTGCGCCGCTGCGGGGCAGACAGAGCACAGCCACCTCGGGGTGGTGCTCGGCGCAGAAAGCTTCCAACTCGTCGCTGTGTAAAATCTGGATGCCGTTGATCTCTTTGCCCACCTCGTCGGGGGCGTTGTCGAAGGCGGCGATGAGCTTGTAGCCGTTGGTGTCGGTGGTGATGAAGCGGCTCACAGCCTTGCCCAGACGGCCGCAGCCGATGAGGATGGTGGGTAGGAGGTCGCCGTTGCCAAAGAGCAGATGCTCAAGGATGCTCAGCAGGTTCTCCACCGAGTAGCCGATGCCCTGACGGCCATTCACGTCGCCGATGCAGTTGAAGTCCTGCCGCACCTGAGAGGCAGTGGTACCCATCTGGGCGGCCAGCTCACGGGACGAGATGCTGGTGATGCCGTCGTTCTTCAGGGTGCGCAGGTAGCGATAGTATTTGGGCAGGCGCTTGATGACGGGCAGAGAAGCTTTGCCGGGAGTGTTCATAGGGGGGTCTCCTTTCTTTTTATCCGCAGCATTGCCGGGGAGAAGTGCGCAGCGGCAGGGTGCTCCGGCAAAAGATTTGTACTTTCTTGTACAATAATGATACATATTTGACAATCTTATCTCTAGTATAAAGTATACAGCGCGAAGACAGAATGTCAAACCATTTGGCACATTTTTTTGAGAAAGAAAAGAAATCTTTGCCGAAGTATAACCGGCAGGAATGCCGGACAAGCTGAAATGAAGCAAAAAGGAGGATACGCAGAATGTCACAGGAAGAGAAGAACATCCCCGTGGAGCAGCAGCGGCTGGAAAAAGAGCAGATCGAGGATATGGGCAGCGTCTACCGTACCCGGGGAGCTCACGCCATCCACTGCCTGACGGTCATCGGGCAGGTGGAGGGCCATGTGGAAGCGCCCCAGGGCCAGAAGACCACAAAATATGAGCATGTCATCCCCCAGCTGGTGGCCGTGCAGGAAGACCCCGCCATCGAGGGCCTGCTGGTCCTGCTCAATACGGTGGGCGGGGATGTGGAGGCGGGGCTTGCGCTGGCGGAGCTCATCGCCAGCATCTCCAAGCCCAGTGCGGCGGTGGTGCTGGGCGGGGGCCACTCCATCGGCATCCCGCTGGCCGTCAGCGCCCAGCGGAGCTTCATCGTGCCTACTGCCACCATGACGGTCCACCCCGTCCGCCATTCCGGCATGATATTGGGCGTACCCCAGACCATGCGCTGGTTCGAGCAGATGCAGGAGCGCATCACCGGCTTCGTGGCGTCCCACAGCGGCATCTCGGAGAAGCGTTATACTGAGCTGATGATGCGCACAGGCGAGCTGGTCATGGACGTGGGTACCGTGCTGGATGGCCGAAAAGCCGTGCGGGAAAAGCTTATCGACGAGCTGGGCGGGCTGTCGGACGCGCTGGCATGGCTCTACCGAGAAATCGAGGGGAAATAAATTGCCATTTGACTTTTCCCGTGGTACAATGAAAGAATCGAGTAGTATCGAAATTCTTCCATCGTCACCGACAGAGCCGCCCTGAGCGCGCCCTGCTTCATGATATAAAATAAGGAACGGGTTTTAGGAAACATGGCAAAGAGAAAACGCAAGACCTCCGGGCGCAGCACAGCCTCGCGCCGCAAGAACCGGACACAGGACCGGATGCCCGCGGGGCTCATCACCCTGTTTGCGGGGCTGGTGCTCATGGCGCTGGCTTTCGTGCCGGGCAGCTCGGCCTGGCGCACGATGCACGATGTCCTGTTCGGCGTGTTCGGCTGCGGAAGTTTCGTGCTGGGCGCAGCGCTGTGCTATCTGGCCATCCTCTACACCCGGGGCGAAGACCTGCTGCCCCACATCGCAAAGCTGGTGCTGGGGCTCATCTTCGCCAGCGGCACGGTCATCGTCTTTTCTGACATCCCCACCGACCAGACCGCCGCGCAGATGACTGCCGCCTGTTATCATAATGGTATGAGCGCATGGCTCTCGGGCGGTGCGCTGGGCGCTGTGCTGGGCGGGACGCTCCTGCTGCTCTGCGGCAGACCCGCCGCCAATCTGGTCATGGCGGCGCTGGCGGCCTGCGCCAGCCTGTACATTTTTGACGTTACGCCCGCCGAGTGCTGGCAGTGGCTCTGCAACATGGGCGGCAGCGTCCACGAAAAGGGCCTTGCCGTCCACGAGCAGAATGCCGCCCGCCGGGCCGAGCGTCTGGCAGAACGCGCCGCCGAGGAGGCCGAGGCGGAGGAATACGAGGACTATGGCGATGACCTGCCGGAAGACGAAGCGGGCGAAGGCGAGGACTACTACGGCGGCGAAGAGCCTGCCGCGCCCGCCTTCCATATCCAGCCTCCCGGCTGGCTGGCTGGCGTCTTCCACTGGGGCCATCAGGTGATGCAGGGCGGCGAACAGGCGGAGCCTGCCCCTGCGCCCGCACCGGAAGCGCAGACCCCGCCTCAGCCCGAGCCTGCCCCCGTACAGGTGGAAAAGTCCCGGCCTCGTGCGCCCTTTGATATTGACTTAGGCCCTGACCATACCACCGTCACCGAGGGCGGCAGTGAGCCTATCGAGCCCATCATCCTCGGCCCCGGCGGCACCTTCGGCATGGACCCGCTCCGCCGTGCGCCCATCCGCGCCACCGTGACTCCCATCGTCCCGGACGCTGTGGATACCGCCGCCGAGGACTTCTTCACGGCCCAGCCCGAGCCGACGGTGACGCCCACCGTTACGCCCGCTGCCCCGGAAGAAGAGCCGGAACAGCAGCCCACGCCTGAGCCGCCGCTCTCCTTCGGCATCCCGCTCTATGATTTGACCCCGACTCCGGAACCGGCCCCGCAGCCGGTCAGCGCCGAGAATGCTGTGGCGTTCCGCTCTGAGCCGGATGAGGACGGCTGGATCAGCATCACCAGCGACCCGGTGGAGGAAAAAGACCTCAACACGCTGGTGGCAGCCGCCATGGAAAAGCCTGCTGTCTCCGAGGAGCAGGCCGCGAACGCCCCCGCCGAAGAGGCGGAGACGGAGGAGAGCTTCCAGTATCAGTACCCGTCCATCGAGCTGTTCGAGCGCGCCCCGGAGGAAAGCGACTCCGGCGCGGAAGACGAGCTGAAAGCCAACGCCCAGAAGCTGGTGGACACGCTGGAAAGTTTCGGCGTCCGCACCCGTGTGCTGGATATTTCCCGCGGCCCGTCGGTCACCCGGTATGAAGTCCAGCCCATGGCGGGCGTCAAGATAAGCCGCATCACTTCGCTGGCGGACGACATCGCCCTGAACCTGGCGGTGGCCGATGTCCGCATGGAGGCACCCATCCCCGGCAAGCCTGCCGTGGGCATCGAGGTGCCGAACCATAAGAAAACGCCGGTCTACATCCGCAGCGTCTTCGAGAGCCAGAGCTTTTTGCGGATGACCTCGCCGATGGGCATTGCGCTGGGCAAGGACATCGCCGGCGTGGCCCAGGTGGCCGACCTGTGCAAGATGCCCCATCTGCTCATCGCGGGCAGCACCGGCAGCGGTAAATCGGTCTGTGTCAACAGCATCATCATGAGCCTGCTGTTCCGCTCCAGCCCCGAGGACGTCAAGCTCCTGCTCATCGACCCCAAGGTCGTCGAGCTGGCTGAGTACAACGGCATCCCCCACCTGCTGATGCCCGTCGTCACCGAGCCCCGCAAGGCGGCCGGCGCACTGGGCGGCGCAGTGCAGGAGATGGAGCGCCGCTACCACCTCTTCGCGGAGAACAACGTCCGCGACATCAAGTCCTTCAATAAGCTGGCTGCAACGGACCCGAACCTCGAGAAGATGCCCTATATCGCCATCATCATCGACGAGCTGGCCGATCTGATGATGGTCGTCGGCAAGGATGTCGAGGACTCCATCTGCCGCATCGCCCAGAAGGCCCGCGCCGCCGGTATGCACCTCATCGTGGCGACCCAGCGCCCCAGCGTGGACGTCATCACCGGCCTCATCAAGGCCAACATCCCCAGCCGCATCGCCTTCGCCGTGTCCAGTCAGGTGGACAGCCGCACCATCCTCGACGGTGCCGGTGCCGAAAAGCTGCTGGGCATGGGCGATATGCTCTTCATGCCCGTGGGCGCACCCAAGCCCACCCGTATCCAGGGTACCTTCGTGCGGGATGAGGAGATCAGCCGTGTGCTGGACTTCATCAAGAAGAGCGCCACCGTCCAGTACGACGAGGCCATGATAGAGGCCATGGAAAAACACGCCATCCAGGACGGCAAGAAGGGCAGCAGTTCCGCCGACTCCGACGAGGAGGGCGGCAGTGACCCGATGCTCAAGCAGGCCGTGGAGGTGGTCATCGACGCCGGCCAGGCGTCCACCAGCCTGCTGCAGCGCCGCTGCAAGCTGGGTTATGCCCGCGCCGCCCGCATCATGGACGAGATGGAAGAAAAGGGCATCATCGGCCCCTACGAGGGCGCAAAGCCCCGCGCTGTCCTCATCAGCCGCCAGCAGTGGCTGGAAATGCAGATGAATCAGCCGGATGAATAACCTCTCAGTCAAAGCCGGACGGCTTTGCCAGCTCCCCTACCAGGGAAGCCACCGGCGTACCGGACAGGCTCACGCTGGATGAATAATAGAATTTTTGATTTCGGAAGCAATAGAGCCCTGCTGTATAGGGCAGGCATAATGAAAGAAAAAGGATAACTATGGAACATTACACCGAATTTCTCCCCATCAGCCGGGCCGACATGGAGGCCCGGGGATGGGACCAGCTGGACTTCGTGGTGGTGGGCGGCGACGCCTATGTGGACCACCCCAGCTTTGGCACCGCCATCATCAGCCGCCTGCTGGAAGCCGAGGGCTACAAGGTGGGCGTGCTGGCCCAGCCCCGCTATACCGACTGCGAGGACTTCAAGCGGTTCGGAAAGCCGAAGTACGGCTTCTTCATCGGCGGCGGCAACGTGGACAGCATGGTGAGTCACTATTCCGTCGCAAAGATCCCCCGCGCGGAGGACGAGTATTCGCCCGGCGGCAAGGGCGGCGCACGGCCCGACCGCAGCGCCACCGTCTACACCAGACTTGCCAAGCAGGCATACCCCGACCTGCCCGTCATTCTGGGCGGTCTGGAAGCCTCGCTCCGCCGCTTTGCCCACTACGACTACTGGCTGGACACCGTCCTGCCCAGCATCGCCGAGGACTCTGGCGCGGACATCATCAGCTTCGGCATGGGGGAACACCAGACCGTGGAAATCGCCCGCCGTCTGGCGGCAGGGGAGCCGGTGGAGAGCATCACCGATGTGGACGGCACCTGCTACCTGACCGACTTCGACCACCTGCCCGAGCGGTATGTGGAGTGCGCGGGCTTCAGGAAGGTCGCCTCCGATAAGGTGGCTTATGCGAAAGCCTGCCGCATCCAGATGGACAATCAGGACGTCGTCAGCAGCCAAATCATCGTCCAGAAGCAGAGCGAGAAGTACCTCGTGCAGAACATCCCCGCAAAGCCCCTCGTCCGCTGGGAGCTGGATAAGGTCTACGCTCTGCCTTACACCCGCCGCTACCACCCCATCTACGAGGCCATGGGCGGTGTGCCTGCCATCCGCGAGGTGCAGTTCTCCATCATCCAGAACCGCGGCTGCTTCGGCGGCTGCAACTTCTGCGCCATCCAGCTGCATCAGGGCCGACGCGTCACCAGCCGCAGCGCCGACAGCATCGTGGCCGAAGCAGAGCGGATGACCCACGAGCCGGATTTCAAGGGCTACATCCACGACATCGGCGGCCCCACCGCCAACTTCCGTTTCCCATCCTGCCGCGAGCAGATGCTGCGGGGGATGTGCAACGGCGGCAAGCACTGCCTCGCCCCCACCACCTGTTCCCACATGATCGTGGACCACAGCGATTACCTGAAAATCCTCCGCCGCGTCCGGGAGCTGCCCGGCGTCAAGAAGGTGTTCATCCGCAGCGGCATCCGCTTCGATTACCTGATGGCCGACCCCGATGACACTTTCTTTAAGGAGCTGGTGGAGTACCACGTTTCCGGCCAGCTGAAAGTCGCGCCGGAGCACTGCGCCCCCAACACCCTCGCCTACATGGGCAAGCCGCCGATCGAGACCTTCAACAAGTTCAAGGATAAGTTCTACGAGCTGAGCAGGAAGGCAGGAAAAAAGCAGTACCTCGTGCCGTATCTCATGTCCAGCCACCCGGGCAGTACCCTCAAGGATGCCGTCTATCTGGCCGAATACCTCTACAAGAACCATATGCGCCCCGAGCAGGTGCAGGATTTTTATCCCACGCCCGGCACCGTGAGCACCTGTATGTTCTACACCGGCCTCGACCCCTACACTTTGAAGCCGGTGTTTGTGGAAAAGACCGCTGAGGGCAAGGCACTTCAGCGCGCCCTGCTCCAGTATTATGAGCCCCGCAACGCCGAAAAGGTCATCAAGGCGCTGAAAATGACCCACCGCGAAGACCTCATCCCCCTGCTGGTTCCCGCTGAGGGCCGCATTGCGGTCCAGCGTTCGGCCCGCAGAGCCGAGGCCGCCGATGTGACCATCCACGGCGACGGCACCTACACCGTCCGGCCCAGAGGCAAGGGCGGCAAGCTGCAGAGCCGCTCCACCGCCCCGGCGGGCCGCAGCCCTGCAGGCCGTCAGCCCAGCCCCGGCGCACGTTTTGCGCCCCATTCGGCTCCTGCGCATAAACCGAAAAGCAATCAACAGAAAGAGAATACATCGTGGAAAACTTCAAAAAAGAAAAAGTGACCGCTCAAACGCTCATGAGCCGCCTCGCTGCGCTGGCACTGGCCGCAGCCCTTGCGCTGGGCCTCGTGGGCTGTGACACCTCTTCCATCGTCCCGGGAGGCAGCGGCGACGTCATGCCGAACCCGGCAGCTTCTCAGACCGGAACGACGCCTTCCGACGGGCAGGACGCCGCCTTCCAGATGCACTTCATCGACGTGGGGCAGGCGCTGAGCGTGCTGGTGGAGTGCGACGGACAGTTCATGCTCTATGACGGCGGCAATGTGGACGACGGCAGTCTGGTAGTCTCCTACTTGCAGAGTCAGGGTGTCGAGCAGCTGGAGTATGTCTTCTGCTCCCATGCTCACGAAGACCATGTGGGCGGTCTGGCCGCTGCGCTGGCCTATTTCCCGGCCTACCACGTTTACAGCCCCGTGACGGAAGCCTCCACCAAGTGCTTCAAGGATTTCGTCAAGTACACCCAGCAGCAGAACTTACAGGTCGAAGTACCTGCCGTAGGCACCCAGTGGGCGCTGGGCAGCGCCACTGTGACCATGCTTGGCCCTGTGGCGCAGTACGATGACACCAACGATACCTCCATCGTCCTGCGCATCGACTACGGTGCGACGAGCTTCCTGCTCACCGGTGATATGGAGGCCGACGCCGAGCGCGACCTCGTGAACAGCGGCGCGAACCTCAAGGTGGATGTCTTACAGGTGGGCCACCACGGCTCCAGCACCTCCACCAGTTACGTCTTCCTGAACGCTGTCCTGCCCGAGATGGGCATCATCTCCTGCGGGGTCAACAACAAGTACGGCCACCCCCACGAGGAAACCTTGAGCATCCTGCGGGACGCAAAGGTGGACGTCTACCGCACCGACCTGCAGGGCACCATCACTATCGGCAGCGACGGCCAGAACTTCACCGTGGGCACCGAGCGCTTTGTGCCGGACAGCCAGCTGAACCCCACCGACCCGGCAGCGTCCAGCACGGCCCAGCAGGCGTACATCGGCAACGTGAACAGCAAAAAGTTCCATCTGCCCAGCTGCGCCAACCTCCCGGCAGAGAAGAACCAGATCCTCTTCTCCAGCTATGATGAGGCTGTGGCCGCAGGCTACAGCCCCTGCTCGAGCTGCATCAAATAACAAATAGACAAAAGGGAAGCCCCACCGTCAGATGGGGCTTCCCTTTTGTCATAATATCAGCGTCCGCGTCCGGCTCCGCCGCCGTGGCTGCTGCCGCCGCCCATGCCGCCGAAGCCGCCGCCGCCGCGCCCGGCTCCGCCAAAACCGGAGCCGCCGCCCATACCGCCAAAGCCGCTTCCACCGAAGCCGCCGCCGCGGGGAGGACGAGGCCCACGGGGGCCTCTCGGGCCGCGAGGGCCGCCATAGAAACCACCGCCGGGGCCGAAGTCATCGTAAGGGCCGCGGGGAGGGCGCGGGCCTCTGTGCCAACGCCGTGCGCCGAACCAGCCAAACGGCCCCCAGAACCAGCCGAAGGAGTGGCCGAGAGGGGTGATAAAGATAAAGAAAACTGCGATAAACAGGATGATATAAGCAAGCATGGAGAAAATGCCGCCGATAAAGCTTTCCCAGATGGAGTAGTGCTTCTGGGGCGGGACAGGCTCGACAGAGGGCCGGGTGGTCTGGGTGTCAGAGCCGTCGGAATAGATGGTCCCGCCGCTCAGAGTGACCCCGTACACCTCTGCGATGGTATTGGCCACATTGGTGGCGCAGGTGAGGACGGCGGCGTCGTACTTCTTGGCGGCGAAATCGTCCTCCATGGTCTGCACGAGGGTGCTTGCCTGATCGGCCAGCATGGTGCTGCGGAAGCCGTCGC
>OBLO01002673.1_pt1 | contig 13559 bp, 9 predicted proteins | sample 1519401 | NCBI WGS metagenome assembly OBLO01 (sample SAMEA2602897, study PRJEB22501) | metagenome | reverse complement strand
CGGAGCGCCCGGGGCACTACGGCGGGGGGGTCATCCTGCTGCGCAGCGCCAACGGCGTCGGCCCCGTGTACGGCGCCGCGCTGGAGGCGCGGGGCATCCCCGTATCGGCGGAGACGAGCGGCGGGTTCTACACGTCGGAGGGGGTGTCGGTGCTCTGCTCGCGGCTGGCGGTGGTGGACAATCCGCACCAGGACGTGCCACTGATCGCGGCGCTGCGCTCGCCGCTGTTCGGCCTGACGGCGGACGATCTGGCCGCCGTGCGCACGTGCGACCGCGAGCACGATTTTTACACCGCGGTCACGCTCGCCGCCGAGACGCGCGGCGACTGCCGGGACTTTCTCGACGTGCTCGCGCGCTACCGCGCGCTGTCGATCGAGCTGCCGCTGGGCGAATTTCTGTGGCACGTCGTGGACGACCGCGCCGTCATGGCGCTCACGAGCGCGATGCCGGACGGCGAGCTGCGGCGGCGCAACGTGCTACTCCTGCTCGACCTGGCGCAGCAGTTTGAGCGCACCGGCGCGCGCGGGCTGCACCGCTTCCTGCTCTGGATGCAGCGGCAGGCGGCCGAGGGCGAAGAGCCCACCGTCCCCGGCAGCGAGAGCCGCAGCGTGCGCATCCTGAGCATCCACAAATCCAAGGGGCTGGAGTTCCCGTTCGTGTTTTTGTGCGACACGGCGCGCCTGTTCAACAAATCCGACACGCGCGCGAGCGTGCTCGTGCACCCGGCGCTCGGCCTCGGGCCGAAGTGCACGGATCTCGAGCACGGCGTGGAGTACCCCACCATCGCACGGCAGGCGATCGCGGCGCAGCTGCTGACCGAGACGCTCTCGGAGGAGATGCGCCTGCTGTACGTGGCCATGACGCGCGCGAAGGAGCGCCTCATCATCACGGGCACGACGCACAGCATCGTCAAAACGACCGGCTGGCTGGAGGCCACCGCGAGCGCGCCGCTCCCGCCGGAGCTGCTGCGCGGCATGGCCAGTCCCCTGTTCTGGCTGCTGCAGAGCGCGCTGCTCGACCGGGACGAGCGCTTCCTGCGCCGGAACTACGTCTATCTGAAGCCAGACGCCGCGGCAGAGCGCGCGGAGACGGAGACCGGACCCGCGCTGCCGGAGCCCGACCCCGCCCTGCTGGCACAGCTCGAGCGCGCGCTCACGTTCCGCTACGCGCACGCGCAGGCAGTCGACCTGCCGTCAAAGGTGACGGCGACGGAGCTCAAGCGGCTGGAGGCGGAGGATGCGCCGCCCGAGGACGCCGGCGCGCCGCTGCTGGCGGGCGCGCCGCGCACGCAGACCTTTCGCCGGCCGGACTTCTCGGCGCGCGCGCGCAAGCTCACCGCGGCCGAGCGCGGCACGGCCACGCACCGCATCCTGCAGTACCTGCACTTTGCCGACGCGCGCACGCCGGAGGGCATCCGCGCGCAGGTAGAGACATTGACCGCGCGCGGTGAACTCACGGGGCGCGAGGCGCAGGCCGTGGACACGGCCTCGCTCCTACGGCTGGGCCGCACCGAGCTCGGCGCGCAGCTCGCGGCGGCAGAGGCAGCCGGCACGCTGCGGCGCGAGTTTCGCTTCTCGCTGCTGTGCCCGGCGGAGACGGTCTTCCCCAACGCCGGGGACGAGCAGGTGCTGCTGCAGGGCGTGGTCGATGCGTGGTTCGAAACAAAGGACGGTCTCGTCATCGTGGACTATAAGACCGACCGCATCCGCCCCGAGGGCGTGCCGGCGCGCACGGCGTACTACGCCGCGCAGCTGCGCGCCTACGCCGGGGCGATGGCGCGCATCACCGGCCAGCCGGTCTGCCGCCGCGTGCTGTATTTTCTGCACTGCGGCCAGGTCAGCGACGTGCCGGGCCCGGATGCGTAAAAAAATGCGAAAACCGCTTGCAATTTTGTCACCGGTATGCTAGAATTCAGATTGCGTTTTGTAACCACGGACCAGCCCGTGCTCAAGACAGCTTATTATGAGGTGAATGACTATGAAAGACGGTATCCATCCGAATTATCAGCCGACCACGATCCGCTGCGCCTGCGGCGCCGTGTACGAGACCCGCTCCACGAAGCAGAACATCTCCATCGAGATCTGCTCCAAGTGCCACCCGTTCTACACCGGCAAGCAGAAGCTCGTTGACACCAGCGGCCGCGTTGACAAGTTCAACAAGAAGTACGGCATCAAGTAAGATCGGACAAGATCCTTGCGAAAAGCAGCCCGCGTGCACTGCACGCGGGCTTTTTCGCGCCCTGCGGCATTTGTGACGTCACAAAGCCTCGCAGAGTTTGCGTCCGCAGACGCAAAGAAATTTCAATCATTTTCTCCGGCGGCGTGTACGGCGGAGAAAATACCGCTCGGCCCGCAAACGTGCGCATTGGGCGCCTTTGGTGTACAATGCGTGCGCTGCAGCGAGCTGCGATCTCTTCCACAGAGGACCCAGCGAAGCGGTCCTCTGTGGAGCGTGTGCCTGCGGCACACGCAAAAACCCCGCTGCAGAAGCAGCGGGGTTTCGATTTATGCGATTTGCGAAACGCTCAGACGATACGCTTATCGCGCACCTGAGAATCGTAGTGCTTGTTCAGGAAGGGACGCAGCACATAGTAGATGAGCTTGTTCTCGAGGTTGAACATATAGATCGTGAAGGTCGCAACGAAGCCGATAAAGCCGACAAGGCCGACCTTGCCCATGATCTTTGCAGCGAGTTTCATATTCATAGTCGGTACCTGCCTTTCTTAGTACGCCGCGGAGTCGTCGAAGTCGACCAGCGTCGGGTCGAGCGGCTGCTCGTTGAGCACGATGGACATATACTCGTTGACGCACTTACGCATATCGCGGCGCGGCACGGTGCGGCAGTCCTCGAGGTCGTGCTCGATGAAGATGAAGTGGAAGCCAAGGTCGCGCGCCTGCTCCTCCATCATGGCGTGCACGCCGAGCATGCCCTTGCAGGCGATGTTGTCGTTCATGAGCACCATGTCGCAGTTGAAGTTCTTGGCCCACTCCCAGACGGAGTTGACGTTGTCCCAGCCGCCGACAGCCATGTGACGCATAACGCCCTTTTCGCTGAACAGCGCCAGATCCATGAGCGCCTGATCGGGGTCGGTCGTGCTGATCATGTTGTGACCCATGGTGGAGTCCATGTTCAGGACGATGTTGATGCCCCAGCAGTTCTGCGTCCAGGTCGGGAAGTCGGTGTAGTACACGGCGGACGGTCCCCACAGGAACGCACGGTGACGCGTGGTGCCGCCATACGGGACGTACTTATTCTTGTAGCACTTGCGCAGGATCTTGATGACCTTGCGGTCGTTCTTGGTGAAGTAGTCCTCCTGGCCGTTGGCGGAGGCCCAGGCGTACAGACGGTACAGGGTCTCGCTGATGCCGGTCAGCGGGCAGTAGGGAGTCTTGAAGTAATCCCACTTCTCGAGCTCGATCTCGTTTTGCTCGTTCATGTGCTTGGCGCGCTTGAACAGGGCATCCCAGTCATACTCAACGCCGTATTCCTTTTCGACGAATTCGATGCAGTCGCGCAGGACCTGTGCGGAGTACGGGTGGGCAGCCGGCTCGTTGTGGATCATCGCCATGGTCGCCTGGAAGTCAGGCAGGCCGATGCGGCGGCGCTGGAACATGGAGGTCGCCTCGGAGGCGTTGCAGGGCATATTCGTGGAGATCATGGCCTTGCCGAAGAGCGGGAAGTCGTCGTTGAGGGCAACGCCGGTCTCCGCCGCGCAGCGGGAGCAGACGTCTGCCGGCAGACCGAAGGACTCGGCTACGTCGATGTAGTACGGCTCGAGCTGCTGGTCAACATCGCAGATGATGAACTCCGGCAGCGTCTGCAGCGGGATGGGGATCAGGTCTTTGAAGCCGGTCAGGAACAGCGGCGGCATGACCTCGTCCACAGGGATGATCTTGTCGCTATCCTTGCCGCCGATGCGCAGGTCGTGAGACAGCACAAGGGCGATCTTCTTGGTCAGGCTCTGCACGATGGCGTGCATATTCATGTGCGCGATCACGAGCTCGGGGCCGCGGTAGCCCTCAAACAGGCGGTCGATGAACATGAACGTGCCGAGGTAGGAGCCCATCCAGCGGTATTCCCAGAAGCCCTTCAGGCACGGGATCGGCGCGGAGGCGACCATGGCAGCCATGGACATGACGTTTTTGAGCCATGCACGGTAGTCGACCATGGTGTCGTGCAGACCGCGCCACTCACGGTACTTGGCGACGCCGGTCTTATCATAGTAACGGCTGCGGAGACCGCCGACACCGTTCTGAGCCTGCCAGAGGGGGTCGAATCTCTGCATCTTGGAGTCAATAAATTTCGTAACAGGGCAATTCATAGTTTTCATTCCCCTCCTGTGTCAAGAATTGATTTTCTTGATTTCCAGGCTCTCAACGAAGGCCTGGAAACGGGTACGGAGCTGGCCGACGGAGCCGAGCGCGTATTCCTTCTCGATCGTGCAGCACGGCACGCCCATCTCCTCGGTCAGGATATGGGAAGCGAGCACCTTCTCATAGCTCCAGAACTCGCAGAACTTCATGTTCTCGTAGATCACGCCGTCGGCATGGAACTCGTCGACGAGGCGCTTGACCTCAGCATGGCGCTGGTCGATCTTCGCGCCTTCCATGAAGCGGGCGCACTGGTTCCAGTGCAGGTAGTGGCGGCAGATGGCGTCAAACGCGGTCTCGCCGTCCTGGATCTCGATGCGCTCACGGCTCGGGAAGCTGCCGAAGCAGTAGCGGTCGGCCACGACCATCGCGCCGCAGCCCTCGAGGAGCTTCGTGAACTCGGGATCGTCGATCTCGGAGCCGGCGACCACGACGCGCGCGCGGAAGGGGAATTCCGGCTCGGGCTTGCGCTTTTTGATCTCGGCAAGCGTCTCCTTCAGGTACGGGAGGATCAGGTCGTGCGGGCAGACCTCGCTCACGAGCTGGATGACGTGGAACTCATAGCCGGTAATGGGCGGGTTGGGCAGCTTGCGGAAGTTGCCGATCTCGGTGATGACATCGCACAGCTCGTTGAACTTCTCGATGGTCGCGCGCATGGCGGCATCGGAGGTGTCCACGCCGTAGCGCTCGGCGAGCTGGTCGACGACCTTGAGCTTGAGCTGGCCCTTGTAGTAGTCATAGCTGGTCTTGTCGCCCTTGAGCGGGGGATCGATCTGCGTGACGAAGAAGCGCTCGTTCTTCACGGGATTGATGAGGAAGAAATGCTCTTCCATACGCTCCATGGACGCGCAGCACTCGGCGCCGAAGAGCGCGTTGAGGTAGTTGTAGCCGCCCTCAATGGCGCGCTCGAGGATGGAGCGGACATACGGGCAGACACGGCTGGTCATGTAGTAGGTCGCAACGTCGGTAGACTCGCAGCGCGGCGCGCGCAGGCGGCTCGAGAAGCAGCCCGGCAGGTTGAGCAGAACCTCGGGGATGTAATAGCAGTTGTACCCGAGGGCGATTTTCCCGTCGTTGACCGCCTGCGTGACGAGTTCGTTCTGCGCATCCTGCAGGAGATTTTCGAAGAAAATCAGATGTTTCAGGTCTTTCATATTGTCCCTTCTTTCAAAATAATTCCCATTGCAGCTATGTAAAAAGGCGTCGGGATGCGGGTGCATTCCGGCGCCTTCGACATACGAAAAAAGCCTTTGCGGCGTCCCCTGGCCGCGGCGGAACGAGCAGGCGCTTGCTCTACCACCTGGTCATAACAAAAATATCACGTGTTCCATGCGGTGTCAACCGGTTACACGCTAATTCTTTCACAAATCCGGACAAGAGGGTGACTTTCGACACATTTGTTGAGAAATGACACTCAAATCCGGTCGGCGGGGCGCAAAACGCGCAGATACGCCTCGCTTTGGCGCACGAAGGCGGCGGCGTCAAAGTTGTCGTTGCGCAGCGCCTCCTGCACGATCATGCCGTCGGACGCGAGCAGGATCAGCTGCGTGAGATAGTCGGCGGAGACGACGTCGGTGCGCTCGGCGATCTTCTCGGCGATGAGCCGCTCGAACGCGGCGTAGCGGTCGATGAGCTTGGCGCGCAGCGCCTCGTCGCCGAGCATGGCGGCGTGGATCAGGTGCAGGCGCATGCCGGCGGAGGCGGTGTTGCGCTCGACGACGTACTTCACCAGCCGGTGCACGGACGTGTCCTTGTCCTTATTCTCCGTCCAGGCGATCAGCTCGTCCCACTGGCGGTCGAGATAGCGGTTGGTGAGGTCGAAAAGGATATCCGTTTTATTTTTATAATAGTAATAGAGCGTCCCCTTGGACACGCCGGCCTCCGCGGCAATCTCGGCCAGCGAGATATCGGCAAACGTCTGCGTGTCCAACAGGCCGGTCGCGGCGTCGAGGATCTTCTCCTTGACATTGTCGTTGCGCGGAGCGGCCATTTGCTTTCCTCATTTCTGATCTTATGAGATAAATCGTGTCTTATTGTACGCGATTTTGGGCGATTTGTCCAGTCTGGCAGGGAAATTTCAGCAGATTTGACCCAGGGCGAATCCTTGACTTCCCGGTCGAAAAAGGGTATATTTGTGACATCCAGTCGGCCGCTTGGCCGACTCATCTTCCGGGAGGCCTGTCTTTCATGAAGATCTCCGCATTGAACCGAAAACTGCACCGCGCCTTCGGCGGCCGCGTCACGGCGGCGCTGGCCGATGGCTGCATCGTCCTGCGCGGCGAACTCGACCGCTGGGACGACGTGGTGCGCGCCGGCCAGATGGCCGCAACGAAATATTCCACGTGCCATGTCGTCAATGACATCACGTTCACCGGCGGCAAGGACGCGCCCATGCGCGTGCCCGCGCTGCATGACGATGCGCTCGACGGGCAGACGCCCGACGTGCTCATCATCGGCGGCGGCATCTCGGGCGTGTCGATCGCGCGCGAGCTTGCGCGCCAGAAGCTCGACATTCTCGTCGTGGATAAGGAATGTGACCTCGCGCTCGGCGCCTCCGGGCGCAACGACGGCGAGGTGCACCCGGGCATCGACCTCGGGCGCGGCAGCATCAAGCACAAATACATCCGCCGCGGCAACGCCATGTACGATCAGGTCTGCAAGGAGCTCGACGTGCCGTTTCACCGCGTGGGGCAATATGTCTGCTTCCAGCACGGCTGGCTGCGTCCCGCCGTGTGGGGCTACTGCATGTGGCGCAAATATCACGACGGCATCGCCGACACCAAGCTCATCTCCGGCAGGGAGCTGCTGCGCCGCGAGCCGAACTTCAACAAAAAGACCCGCTTTGCCATCTCGAATCCGGACTCCGGCTGCGTCTGTCCCTACGGGCTGACGATCGCCTACGCGGAAAACGCCGTGCAAAACGGCGCGCGCATCGCGCTCAACACCGCCGTGCTGGGCATGGACGTCGCGGACGGGCAGATCACCGCCGTGCACACCAACCGCGGCACGCTGCACCCCGCGCTCGTCATCAACGCGGCCGGCGTGTTCGCCGAGGACGTGGCGCGCATGGCGGATGACCGCTTTTTCTCCATCCACCCCCGCCGCGGCACGAACAGCATCCTCGACCGCAAGGCCGGCGCGTTCATGCATTCGATCGCGTCCGTGAAGGGCAGCGACATGGTGTCGAAAACGCACTCGAAGGGCGGCGGCATCCTGCACACCGTGCACGACAACCTGCTCATCGGGCCCGACGCGGTGGAGACCTATGAAAAAGAGAACACGGCGACGTATCCCGAGAGCATCGCGCATGTATTCGAAAAGCAGAAGATCACGATGCCCGCGCTGACCGAGCGCGACATCATCACCTATTTCACCGGTGTGCGCGCGCCTACGTTCGAGGAGGACTTCATCATCGAGCGCGGCCTGCGCACACACAACCTCATCCACGTTGCGGGCATCCAGTCCCCCGGCCTGACGACGGCGCCCGCCGTCGCGGTCGACGTGGCGGACATGGCCGTGCGCATCCTCGCGCGCGAGCGCCCCGTGGCCATCAATCCGGACTTTGACCCCCACCGGCCGGGCATCCCCGTCCTGCGGGAGATGGACGACGCCACGCGCGCGGCGTACATTGCGAAAAACCCCGACTATGGCGTCATCGTCTGCCGCTGCGAGGAGATCAGCCGCGGCGAGATCCTCGACGCGCTGCGCTCAAATGTGTGCGTGCCGACGGTCGACGGCGTGAAAAAGCGCGTGCGGCCCGGCATGGGCCGCTGCCAGGGCGGGTTCTGCTCACCGCAGGTGGTGCGCATCATCGCGGAGTATCTCGGCGTGCCGCTCAGCGCAGTGCGCAAGTCCTCGGCCGACGCGCCCATCACGTTCGGCCCGACGAAATCCGGGGAGGTGCAGGCATGATGTACGACGTCATCGTCATCGGCGGCGGCCCCGGCGGGCTCGCGGCCGCCATCTCCGCGCACGAAAACGGTGCGCACGTGCTGCTCATCGAGCGCGAGGCGCGCCTGGGCGGCATGCTCAAACAGTGTATTCACGACGGCTTCGGCCTCGCCCGCTTCGGCGAGCGGCTGGCCGGGCCGGAATATGTCGAGCGCTTCATCGACCGGCTCGAGGATCTGGGCATTGAGGCGCACACACAGACGTTCGTCACGCGCGTGGAGAAAACGCCCGCCGGCTTCGCGGTCGTCACCGTCAGCCGCGACGGCGTCGCGCGCTATGACACCCGCACGCTCGTGCTGGCCACCGGCTGCCGCGAGCGCACGGCAAAACAGGTCTTTATCCACGGCACGCGCCCGGCGGGCGTGTTCACGGCCGGCACCGCGCAGCATTTTACGAACCTGCTCGGCGAGCTGCCGACCCGGCGCTGCGTCATCCTCGGCAGCGGCGACATCGGACTCATCATGGCCCGCCGCCTGACGCTCGAGGGCGCGGAGGTCCTCGGCGTGTACGAGGCCAAGCCCACCCCCTCCGGCCTGACGCGCAACATCCACCAGTGCCTGCATGACTACAGCATCCCACTGCACCTGAGCCACACGGTCACGCGCGTGTTCGGCGCAGACCGGCTCACGGGCGTGGAGGTCGCGGAGGTCGACGAGGCCATGCGCCCCATTCCCGGCACGGAGCAGCGCATCGACTGCGACGCGCTGATCGTGTCCGTCGGCCTCATCCCGGAAAACGAGCTGGCGGAGTCGCTCGGCGTCCCGCTCGACGGGCACACCCGCGGCCCTGTGTGCGATGGGCAGCTCATGACGGAAGTGCCCGGCATCTTCTCGTGCGGCAACGCGCTGCACGTCAACGACCTCGTGGACTATGTGTCCGCCTCCGGCGAGCTGGCGGGCAAGAGCGCGGCGCACTTTGCCGCGCACACGCGCGACGAGGTCGCCGTCACGATCTCGGACGACTTCGGCTACCTTGTCCCGCAGCGGCTCGACCGCACGCAGGACAACAGCGCCGTCACGCTGTATTTCCGCAGTGCGGAGGTGCTCGGCCCCTGCCGCGTGGTGCTGACCATCGACGGCAATGAGGTCTGGTCGCGGCGCTACCCCTTCCTGCGCCCGCCCGAGATGCAGCAGCTCACACTGGACTTTGACAAGCTCGGCATCGCCCACGCGCGCGATATCCACTTTACGATCGAGGTGGCAGAGGCATGAAAGAACTCACCTGTATCGGCTGCCCGCGCGGCTGCACCTTGAAAATCGAACGCAACGGCGACGGCTGGTCCGTCACCGGCAACACCTGCCCCCGCGGCCGGGAGTTTGCCATCTCGGAGATGACCGCGCCCAGGCGCACCATCTGCTCGACCGTGCGCACCGCCTTCCCGGACGCGCCGGTGCTGCCGGTGCGCGTGTCGGCCGACATTCCGAAAGGCCGCATCTTCGATGTCATGGACGCGCTCAAAACCGTCACCGTATCAGAGCGTATCGGCCGCGGCGATGTCGTGATCCCGGACGTGCTCGGCCTCGGCGTGGATGTCATCGCCACGAGCAGCCTCCTCAAGCACAGATCTGAATGATTTTTTCGCATCGAGAGCAAAAATAAAACTTAGGAGGGAATCATCTTGAGCAAACCGCTGGTGCTGACGTGCGACATCGGCACGCAGAGCGCACGCGCCCTGCTCGTCGACCCGGACGGCCGGATCGTAGACGTCGTGCAGAGCAAGTATGCCGAGCCCTACTTCTCCAAAGAGCCCGGCTGGGCCGAGCAGAAGCCGAACTTCTACTTCGACCGCCTGTGCGAGTGCTGCCGCGAGCTGTGCGCGCGCAGCAACGCCCTGCTGCCGGACGTGATCGCCATGACGATCACCGTCATCCGCGACACGGTCGTGTGTCTGGACGCGAACAACGAGCCCCTGCGCGACATCATTCTCTGGCTGGACAAGCGCACCGTTGACCCGAACGGTGCCATGCCTGCCAAAAACATGATGCTCTTCAAGGTCGCCGGCATGGAGCCGACGGCGAAGGTGGTCTACGCCGCCTCCGTCGGCAACTGGATCATGCGCCACGAGCCGGAGATCTGGGCCAGGACCGCCAAATACGTCATGCTGCCCACGTACCTGAACTACAAGCTCACGGGCAACCTCATCGACTCGGCCTCGAACCAGATCGGCCACATCCCGTTCGACTACAAAAACCGCCGCTGGATGAAGCCCGGCAGCCTCACGCGCTGCTTCTGCGACGTGCCGAACGAAAAGCTGTGCGACCTTGTGCCCTCCGGCACGGTCATCGGCACGGTCACGGACGAAGTCTGCGCCCTGACCGGCATCCCCGCCGGCCTGCCGCTGATCTCGACCGGCTCGGACAAGGGCTGCGAGACGCTCGGCCTCGCCGTCGTCGATTCCGACAAGGCGTCCATCTCGCTGGGCACGACGGCCACCATCCAGTTCAGCACGACCGAGTACGTCGAGCCGCAGCAGTTTCTGCCCGCCTACCCCGGCGTGCTCAACGACCACTACAATCCCGAGATCGAAATCTACCGCGGTCTGTGGCTGCTGTCGTGGTTCGTGAAGGAATTCGGCACGGCCGACGCCATCGATGCCAAGGAAAAAGGCATGGCGCCCGAGGCCCTGCTCGACGAGCGCATCCGCGACCTGCCCGCCGGCAGCGACGGTCTGCTCCTGCAGCCGTACTGGACGGCCGGCATCCTGCACCCGGACTCGCTCGGCGCGGTCATCGGCTTTTCCGACTACCACACGCGCTACCACTTCTACCGCGCCATCATCGAGGGACTGTGCCTGGAGCTGTACATGGCGCTGCGCATCATGGAGGACCGCTCGGGTCTGACCATTCACGAGATCCGCATCGGCGGCGGCGGCGCAAAGAGCGACGTGGTCTGCCAGATCGCGGCGGACGTGTTCGGCCTGCCGGTCGTGCGCTCGCAAACGCACGAGGCGTGCTCCATCGGTTCGTCCATGGTCGCGTTCGTGGCCAAGGGCGTGTTCGCCGATTTCGACGCCGCGGCCAAAGCCATGGTCCACGTCAAGGATACGTTCCAGCCCAATGAGCGCAATCACGAAGTATATAACGACATTTACGAGCAGGCCTACCGCAAGATCTACCCGCGCCTGCGCCCGATCTATCAGAAACTCATCCAAGTCAAGAGGAGGATTGCACAATGAGCAACAAACCGTACAAAGGATTCGAGCCGAAATGGCTGCTCACCCCCGCGCCGGCGGACAGCTACCGCTCCATTTTCCGCTGGGGCGACCCGAACTTCTTCAAATATCCGAAAGAGTCTCTGTACACGCTCATGAAAGAGACGTTCAAAATGACGGACGACGATTTCAAGGAGTATTCCGATGACATCGGCTTTGACCCCGTCGACCTCTCCGACCACCCGGTGCAGCTCGCGCCGGAGCACATCGAGGCACTTAAGAAGATCGTCGGCGAGCGCAATGTCTCCACCACGGACTATGACCGCCTGAGCGTGGCCTACGGCTTCACGGCCTACGATATCCTGCGTCTGCGCCACAAGCGCGTTGACAGCGTACCCGACGTTGTGCTTTACCCCGAGACGACCGGGCAGGTCGAGCAGATCGTGGCCTACTCCACCGAGCACCACATCCCGCTGTACGTCTATGGCGGCGGCAGCAGCGTCACCCGCGGCGTCGAGCCGGTCAAGGGCGGCATCTCGCTGGATATGCGCCGCAACTTCAACAAAGTCATCAGCTTCAACGAGATCGACCAGACCATCACCGTGCAGGCCGGCATGTCCGGCCCGGATCTGGAAAAGACGCTCCAGAGCGCGCCGGAGCTCTTCGGCGCCAAGCGGCAGTACACCTGCGGCCACTTCCCGCAGTCGTTCGAGTATTCGAGCGTCGGCGGCTGGACGGTCACGCGCGGCGCGGGCCAGAACAGCACGTATTACGGCACGATCGCCGACATCGTCCTCAGCCAGAAGTACGCCACGCCCATCGGCACGATCCAGACCAGCCACTACTCCCGCGAGGCCACCGGCCCGAACCTGAACCAGATCATGATGGGCTCCGAAGGCACGTTCGGCGTGCTGACGGAGGTCACGCTGCGCATCTTCCGCTGGATGCCGCAAAACCGCAAGCGCTTCTCCTACATCTTCAAGACGTGGGACGAGGCCATGAAGGCCGCCCGCGAGATGATGCAGTGCGAATGCGGCTACTCGTCCGTGTTCCGTCTGTCCGACCCGGAGGAGACCAACCTCATGCTCAAGCTCTATAACGTCGATGAGACGCCGCTGCAGCCGCTGCTCGACAAGTTCGGCTACAAGGACATGGAGCGCTGCCTCTTCCTCGGCTTTACCGACGGCGAGAAGGGCTACAGCCGCAACGTCGCGCGCAACATCGCCAAGATCGCGCTCCGTCACGGCGGCATGCCGCTGACCGGCTACGTCACCCGCAGCTGGGAGAAGGGCCGCTTCAACGACCCCTACCTGCGCGACACGCTCATGGACTTCGGCATCACGACCGACACGCTCGAGTGCACGGTCAACTGGTCGAACATGGAGCAGGTGCACGCCGACGTGCGCAAGATCTGCCACGCGCTGCCGAACACCGTCGTCACGACGCACATGTCGCACTGCTATCCGCAGGGCGCGAACCTGTACTTCATCTTCCTCACCCGCATGCAGGATGAGGACGCCTTCAAAGCCTACCACACCACGATCCTCGACGCGATCCAGCGCTCCGGCGCGGCCGTGAGCCACCACCACGGCATCGGCAAGATGTTCGCGCCCTGGCTCGAGGGCTACATCGGCGAGAAGGAGTACGGCGTGTTCCGCGTGCTCAAGGACTACTTTGACCCCGACTACAACATGAATCCGGGCGGCACGATCGGCCTGGACCTCAAGCCGGAGGAAAAGAAGTTCCTGCGCGAGTACACCGACTATCTCGAGCAGCCGAAATTCGACTGAGTTTTTGTCATCACCCGGCAGCGGTTTGGATGCCCGCCGCCGGATCACCGGCCAAGTGCCAATGCTGCTGCGTAGATCGTTTGTGCAGCAGGGGGGAGAACCGGGGCGGCCCGCCGCCCCAAGGGATGGAGCAGCCCGGCAGATACCTGCCGGGCTGCTTTTTCGCGGCGGCACGCAAAAACCGCCGCTCATGTTGAGCGGCGGCCAGACTGTCAAGGGACCTCGTAGAGTTTGCGCCTGCGGGCGCAAAGAAAGTCCAATCATTTTCTTCGGCGACATGTGCGGCGAAGAAAATAC
>OBLO01002668.1_pt1 | contig 13587 bp, 14 predicted proteins | sample 1519401 | NCBI WGS metagenome assembly OBLO01 (sample SAMEA2602897, study PRJEB22501) | metagenome | reverse complement strand
TTTATTGCCCAGAGTCTGCCAGTGACCCGTCTACATCGCGACTTGACCGACTCTACCGTTTTGCGTAACATCGGCGTGCCAATGGGACATAGCTTAATAGCTATTCAAAGCACATTGAAAGGTTTGCGCAAGCTCATTTTAAACGAAACAAAGATAGCAGCCGATTTGGATAATACATGGGCGGTAGTAGCAGAGGCTATCCAAACCATTCTCCGCCGTGAAGCCTATCCTCATCCTTACGAAGCTTTGAAAGCTTTAACGCGTACCAACGCAAAGATGACACAAGAAACAATCCATAAATTCATAGACACATTGAAGGTTAGTGAGGAAGTGAAGAATGAGCTACGTGCCATTACTCCACATAACTATATAGGTATATAAGCAAGGATTTGTTTCCCCACAAGTACATTTTTATAATATAAAAAAAATAATTCAAAAACAGTAAGTAATGGAGCCGTGAGGCCATTAACAACATTTTAAATTACTATGGCAGAAGAATTTGAAAGCAACGACGCTCATAAAGAGCGCGAGGAGGCTAGCCGAGAGGGCTATTCTACTACCGGACAAGAAAGTTATCATAGAAGTTATCAAGGTGGCGCAGGTAGAACGCAGCGTCCACGCATTCACTCTCAGCGTGCTTATAGCGCCAGTGCTAGCACTAGCTCGGACGAAGGAGGTTTCCGTCCTGAAGGTTTTGGTGCAGTTTTAGCATCTAGCTCTTCTGAAGGTGAAGGTCGTCAGGGTGGCTATCGTCCACGAATAAATAATAATTATGGTGGTGGTTATCAGCAGCGTGGTGGCTATCAAAGTCGCCAGCAAGGTAGCTATCGCCCTCGCTATAACGCTAACAACGAAGAAGGACAAGAAGGGTTCCAGCAGCGTGAAGGCTACCAAGGGCGTGAAGGTGGTTACCAACCACGTGGCAGTTATCAGCAGCGTGGTGGTTATCAGAACCGTCAGCAGGGAGGCTATCGCCCACGTTATAATAACAATAGCGAAGGAGGTTATGGTCAGCAGCAAGGTGGATACCGTTCACGTTACACAGCTAATGCAAGCTCTGAGGAAGGACAAGAGAATAGCTATCAGCAGCGCGAAGGTGGTTATCAACCACGTGAAGGGGGCTATCAGCCACGCCAAGGCGGTTACCAATCTCGTCAGGGCGGTTATGGACAGCGCCAAGGTGGCTACGGACAGCAGCGTCAGGGTGGCTACAATAACAACCGTGGCGGTTATGGGCAGCGCCAAGGTGGTTACGGACAGCAGCGTCAAGGTGGTTACAACAATCGTGGCGGATACAATAATAATCGTGGTGGCTATGGTCAGCAAGGAGGCTATAATCAGGGTGGGTATCGCCAACGTTCAGCCGATTATGATCCAAATGCAAAATATTCGCTCAAAAAGCGTATCGAGTATAAAGAGGAACACATCGACCCAACAGAGCCATTGCGCTTGAATAAGTTCTTAGCGAATGCTGGAGTTTGCTCTCGTCGTGAGGCTGATGACTTTATCTTGGCTGGGCAGGTAACCGTTAATGGTGAGGTTATCAATGAGTTAGGTACAAAAATTTTACGTACTGACGAGGTGAAGTTCCAAGACAAACTAGTTTCTTTGGAGAAGAAAGTATATGTTCTTTTGAATAAGCCAAAGGACTATGTTACCACTAGCGATGATCCACAACAGCGCAAAACGGTGATGGATCTTGTAAAAGATGCTTGCCCAGAGCGTATTTATCCAGTAGGTCGTCTTGACCGTAACACTACTGGTGTGTTGCTTTTCACTAACGATGGCGACCTAGCTAGTAAGCTTACTCATCCTAAATTCTTGAAGAAGAAGGTATATCATGTATTCTTAGATAAGCCTATCACAGCTAACGAACTTCAGAAAATTTCTGATGGTATAGAGCTAGAAGATGGTGAAATTAAGGCAGATGCTATCGAATATGCTAATCCTGAAGATCAAGCGCAGGTAGGTATCGAGATCCATAGCGGTAAGAACCGCATTGTTCGCCGTATCTTTGAAAGCCTTGGCTATCGTGTTGTGAAGCTCGATCGTGTAATGTTTGCAGGCTTAACAAAGAAGAATGTTCGTCGTGGCGATTGGCGTTTCCTCACCGAAAAGGAAGTAGAAATGCTTCGTATGGGTGCGTTCGAATAAAGAAATCAGTTCATGGGAGACGTTGAAAACATCGTCTCCCTGTATGATAAACATAGACAGACAAGCTGTCTATACATTATAATATATAGTCGATTAAATGAAAAGAACTAAAGTTGTCGATGCTTTATCTAGCACCGATTTTGGAAAAGAGATCATCGTAAAAGGATGGGTTCGCTCTCACCGCAGCAGTAAAGCAGTCGATTTTATTGCGTTGAACGATGGTTCTACAATAAAGAATATTCAGGTAGTAGTCGATCCTTCATCTATAGATGAAGAAACATTGAAGAGCATCACCACTGGTGCTTGTATCGGGGTTACTGGTCTTTTAGTAGAAAGTCAAGGTAAAGGTCAAACATCAGAGATCCAAGGCAAAGATATTGTAATTTATGGTCTCTGTCCTAGCGACTACCCAATGCAGAAGAAAGGTCAAAGCTTTGAGTATATGCGTAAGTACGGACACATGCGTTTACGTACAAATACGTTTGGCGCAGTATTCCGCATTCGCCATAATATGGCTATTGCTATCCACCGCTATTTCCACGAACACGGTTTCTATTATTTCCATACTCCGCTCATTACAGGTAGTGATGCAGAGGGAGCTGGTAATATGTTTCAGGTTACAACCTTAGATCTTGAGCGTGTAGCAAAGAGCGGCAAGGTGGAGTATGAGCAGGATTTCTTTGGCAAACGCACCCACCTGACTGTGTCTGGTCAGCTTGAAGGCGAGCTAGGTGCTACTGCTTTAGGAGCTATCTATACCTTCGGTCCAACCTTTCGCGCTGAAAATTCGAATACTCCTCGCCACTTGGCTGAGTTTTGGATGGTAGAACCAGAAGTGGCATTCATTGATAAGGAGGATTTGATGGATCTTGAAGAAGACTTCATTAAGTACTGTGTTCAGTGGGCATTAGACAATTGTAAAGATGATCTTGAGTTCCTCAATCAGATGATTGACAAGACCCTGCTAGAGCGTCTTGAGGGTGTTTTGAAACAAGACTTTGTGCGATTATCTTATACAGAAGGCTTTAATATCTTGAAGGAAGCTCAAGAAAAAGGCGTTAAGTTTGAATTCCCTGTAACAGAATGGGGTATGGATCTTAGCAGCGAGCATGAGCGTTACCTTGTAGAGGAACACTTCAAGCGTCCTGTTATTATGAACGATTACCCTGCTGAAATCAAGTCGTTCTATATGAAGAAGAACGAAGATGGCAAGACAATGCAAGGTACCGACGTGCTTTTCCCTCGCATTGGCGAAATTATCGGTGGCTCCGTGCGTGAAGAAAACTACGATAAGCTTGTAGCAGAAATAGAAAAGCGTGGTATGAAGGTAGAGCAATACGACTGGTATCTTGACACTCGTAAGTACGGTTCATGTCCTCATGGCGGGTTCGGTCTTGGCTTCGAGCGTTTAATCCTCTTTGTAACAGGTATGCAAAACATTCGCGACGTGATCCCATTTGCACGTACACCAAAGAATGCCGAATTTTAAATCACTGGAGAGTTGGAACTAGGATTAAGACTACAAATGTATTCCTTTTCACCTAGCTCTTCATAAAAATATGATAAGGAGTGTAGTTAGTCAATTAGCTATACTCCTTTTTTTCTATTCAATATGCGTAAAATCCTATTTCTTACTCTTCTTTTTTAGAGCCAAGATAGTCTTGGCTCAAGATAAAAAAACTATTCGTATTTATTGCTGCCTGGTAAAATGTGTACTTTTTTGCCCATAGTTATCAGCTTACCAATTGTCAGTGCAAAAAAAAACACAAAAAATCTTGTCGTGTTATGAGAAGCAGTCGTAATTTGCAGAAAATGATTACCTTTGCAGCCGTTTTTCTTTTAGTGAATGAAAAGCGTGTAATAATACTTATTAAAATTAAATAACAATGAAAACAAAAAACTTATCAAAGTGGCTAATCCTTTTATTATGTGCGTGTGTCGTAACCTTTTATTCTTGCGACAAGGTGGATTATGATCAAAAGGATCCTAAGGAGATGAAGAAACAAGAGGAGAAGAAGAAGCAGGAGGAAGAGAAGAAGAAGCACGAGGAAGCAGAAGCAAGACGAAAGAAAGAAGAGGAAGAGAAGAAGAAGCAACTTACGCTCGACCCTACTTCGCTCACGTTGAGGTCAGATGAGATAAAAGACGTAAAAATCAAGAACGGAACGGCACCATACAAAGCAACGGTTGCTAATAGCAAGATTGCCGGTGTAAGGGTGAATGAAGAAGAAAACAAGATCGTTGTTACTGGCTATAACGATGGTACGACAGAGATTGTGGTAACCGACAAGAATATGAAAACAGGAACGGTGAAGGTTACGACGCGCAATCCTCAACCCATCACGGTAAGCAAGGCTAACGTGACATTGTCGGTTGGCAAAAGCGAGCGTGTGAACATTCAGTCGGGACGCTTCCCTTATAAAGCGGAGGCCGTAGATAAAAGTGTTGTTGAGGTGTCTGTTACGGATGCAACGATAACAATAAAGGCCTTGAAGGAAGGAAAAACGGATGTGAATGTGACGGACAAGGTCGGTGCTAAGGGGCGCATAGCTGTTATGGTGTCGAAATAAGTTTATTTGAATTTTGTTTAGAGACTACAAAGTAACTAAAAAGGGCTGATTCCTAATGAAGGAGTCAGCCCTAAATTTATAGGGTATCAAAAAGTTTTATCGGACAGCAATAAAATAAAATTTGTTTCACTATCGAACAGATGTCTTTTTCCTGTAAGCGAAAAGGTTATCTGTTCTTTTCTTTTCTCTCTGTCTTCTATGAGAGGATTGTTTCAAGCTGGCGTGTTTATGTGTAGACAAGTAAACAAGTTAGCTTGCCAATTGTCAGTGCAAAAAAAAACATAAAAAATCTTGTCGTGTTATGAGAAGCAGTCGTAATTTGCAGAAAATGATTACCTTTGCAGCCGTTTTTCTTTTAGTGAATGAAAAGCGTGTAATAATACTTATTAAAATTAAATAACAATGAAAACAAAAAACTTATCAAAGTGGCTAATCCTTTTATTATGTGCGTGTGTCGTAACCTTTTATTCTTGCGACAAGGTGGATTATGATCAAAAGGATCCTAAGGAGATGAAGAAACAAGAGGAGAAGAAGAAGCAAGAAGAGGAGAAGAAGAAGCAAGAGGAGAAGAAGAAGCAAGAAGAAGAAAAGAAGAAGCAGGAAGAAGAGAAGAAGAAGCAAGAAGAAGAAAAGAAGAAGCAGGAGGAAGAGAAGAAGAAGCAAGAAGAAGAAAAGAAGAAGCAAGAGGAAGAGAAGAAGAAGCAAGAAGAAGAAAAGAAGAAGCAGGAAGAAGAAAAGAAGAAGCAGGAGGAAGAGAAGAAGAAGCAGGAGGAAGAGAAGAAGAAGCACGAGGAAGCAGAAGCAAGACGAAAGAAAGAAGAGGAAGAGAAGAAGAAGCAACTTACGCTCGACCCTACTTCGCTCACGTTGAAATCAGTTGTGACAAAGAACGTAAAAATCAAGAACGGAACGGCACCATACAAAGTAGAGGTTGCTAATAGCAAGATTGCCCGTGTAGAGGTGCATGAAAACGACAACGAAATCGCTATTACCGGCTTATACGAGGGTACGACAGAGATTGTGGTAACCGACAAGAATATGAAAAAAGGAACGGTAACGGTTACGACGAGCAATCATTAACCCATCACGGTAAGCAAGGCTAACGTGACATTGTTGGTTGGCAAAAGCGAGCGTGTGAGCATTCAGTTGGGACGCTTCCCTTATAAGGCAGAGACCGTAGATAAACATGTTGTTGAGATGTCTGTTAAGGATGCAACGATAACAATAAAGGCCTTGAAAGAAGGAAGAACGGATGTGAATGTGACGGACAAGGTCGGTGCTAAGGGGTGCATAGCCGTTATGGTATCGAAATAAGTTTAGTGGTTAAATATATGGGTGTGTTGTGTTTACACACCCCCTCCTTCCCCCTCTTCAATGCATGTTTCTACAAGTATTGTTGAGGGGTTTCTTTTATTTTTAGCCAAATGGGTTGTTAGATCCAAAACGTGTTTTTAAAAAAAGAGGGGGTATCAATTTTGACACACCCCCTGGAAAATATTTGTAGTTTTGTGTTTTATCACCTAGTACCTATGGCTAGGCATTTAAAGCGGATATTCTTCAAAGGCGTAAAGGGCAGTAGAGAGGTAACGTTCGCCAGTATCTGGTAGAAGCGTAACGATAGTTTTACCCTTATTTTCTGGTCGTTTAGCAATTTCGCGAGCTGCAAAAGCTGCTGCTCCCGATGAGATACCTACTAGGAGTCCTTCTTGTTGTGCAAGATGACGACCAGCTAGAATGGCTTGATCGTTCTCTACTTGGAATATTTCGTCGACAAGACTGCCATTATACGTACTCGGAATAAATCCTGCTCCAATGCCTTGAATTTTGTGAGAACCACTCTGACCACCACTCAATACTGCCGAGTCGGTTGGCTCTACAGCTATCACTTTAATGTTAGGATTTTGCTCTTTGAGGTATTTTGCTGTGCCACTTATGGTGCCTCCAGTGCCAACACCAGCTACAAAGATATCAATTTTGCCTTCTGTGTCGTTCCACACTTCTGGACCTGTTGTGTGATAGTGAATTTCGGGGTTAGCCATATTCTCAAACTGCTGCAAGATAACGCTACCAGCGATCGACTCGCGTAGCTCCTCTGCTGCCTTGATAGCTCCTTTCATACCGTCTTTGCCGGGAGTGAGCTTCACGGTAGCTCCATACGCCTTAACAAGATTGCGACGCTCAATACTCATCGTTTCTGGCATAGTAAGAATGAGTTTATAACCTTTTACAGCCGATACAAGTGCAAGTCCTACTCCCGTGTTACCACTTGTAGGCTCAATGATCGTTGCGCCAGGCTTTAATAGTCCTTTCTTTTCTGCTGCCGAGATCATTGCAAAGGCAATACGATCCTTTACGCTACCACCGGGATTGAAATATTCTATCTTTGCGATAATAGGAGTGTCCGATCCACCGGCCGCCGAGAATTTAGCTAGCGCTAGGAGTGGAGTGTTACCAATAAGATCTGTGAGTTGCTGTGCAATTTTTGCCATAATTTGTTTCCTTTCTTTTTAGCTCTGTTATCCTGAAAAGCAGAGTATATTATTCTTTTTATTTTTATAAGTAAGGTGATGAGTTGCAATGGTTTTATGTTTTACCATCTTATCACAATGCAAAGGTAAGACGTTTTCGTGAGATATGAAATACTCAATGTGTGGGATATTGGCTACCCTATTTGTGGTATATTAAAAAAAACTTGCAGAGTTGTAAACTTTTCCTTATATTTGCTTCAAACCTAAAAGGAGAAGAATTATGCAGACATACGCCAACTATATTAAGGAAATAGAGATAGACCAACTTTGGAGTGGTACCCACCATATCAAGTGGAAGCTACATCGTAAGGTAAATGTGCTTAGCGGTGTGAATGGTGTGGGCAAAAGCACTATTCTTAATAAGGTGGTACGAGGGCTTATGCATAGTGAGAACTTAATGGAGCAGATGCCTCCCGGAGTGAAACTAAAAGTAGATCCTAGCGATGCCACTACTATTCGCTATGATATTATTAGGTCGTTCGATCGCCCTTTGCTCAACTTTGAGAGTGTGGCAAAGATGGATGCTAACCTCACTACAGAGCTAGATTGGCAATTGTTTCAGTTGCAGCGTAAGTATTTAGACTATCAAGTGAATGTAGGAAACAGAATTATTTCTATCCTACAATCGGGCGATGCTGATGCTGCTCAGAAAGCACAAGAGGAATCTCTGCCTAAAAAGCGGTTTCAAGATTTGATAGATGACCTTTTTGCAGCGACAGGGAAAAAGATTATCCGATCGGAAAACGAAATTAGATTTCTATTGTTAAATGAAACGTTGTTTCCCTATCAGCTTTCGAGTGGCGAAAAGCAAATTCTTGTAATCTTACTAACGGTGCTAATAGAGGATAACCTTCCCTACGTACTCTTTATGGATGAGCCAGAAGTGAGTTTGCATATTGATTGGCAGAAGCGCTTGGTAGATATGATCTTAGAGCTAAATCCAAGTGTACAGATTATTTTGACAACGCATAGTCCTGCTGTTATTATGAATGGATGGCTCGACAAGGTAACAGAAGTGAGTGATATTATTCAGTCTGAATAATGAAGCGATGGTATGGGGAAAAGATTAAATGAACAGATTTCATCGGCATATATTCATGCTGCTAATAAGCTAAATGGGCAGAAGTGTCGGAAGCGAATAGTGGTGTATGTGGAATCGTATGACGACATCTTCTTTTGGCGTATGGTGCTTAGTAAATATGAAGATGATAAGCGTTACTTTGAGGTAATGTTGCCATCGAGAGAGAAAACACTAGAAAGAGGTAAGAAATCGGTGCTTATGAATATTATTTCTAGGTGTGCAGGTGAGAGTATGATAGCTTGTGTAGATGCCGATTATGACTATCTTTTACAGGGGGCAACGGGAGTTTCAGAGGTTGTATGTTATAACCCTTATGTCTTACATACCTATGCTTATGCCATTGAAAACTTACAGTGTTATGCCGAAAGTTTACATGATGTATGTGTGGCTGTAACTTTAAATGATCATCAAGTATTCGATTTCCCTGCGTTCCTACATACTTATAGCCAGATTATATTTCCTTTGTTTGTTTGGAGTGTGTGGGCTTATCGCACAGATAGGTTTAAGCAATTTTCGCTTACAGAGTTTAATACAACGATTGAGTTAAGCAATTTTTCTGTAGCATACCCTAATAATAGCTTGGAAAAGTTGCGACATAAGGTACAACAAAAACTAGCTTTCTTACAAAGGAGGCATCCTAATGCAAAAGAAAGCTATCTGAACACGAAACACGATTTGATAAAGCTTGGTGTTGAACCAGTAGATACCTATTTATATATACAAGGGCATCACTTGTTTGATAAGGTGGTAGTGCCTATTATGAAGCGATTGTGTGATCAGCTCATAAGAGAGCGGGAACGCGAGATAAATCAAACGGCTATACATGATACGCAACGTAGAAATGAGCTTTCTAGTTATAGTCATAGTGTAGAAGATGTTATTCCGATGTTGCGCCGTAATGTAGGTTATTTGTTAGCGAAACCTTACCTACGCTTGAATAGTGATGTTGAAAAGCTGTTATTGCGAGTGGATTAACGATACTTCGCTATTGGCAGAGTGCTACACAAATCTTATTCTGAAAGTTGCGCATAGCACCGCTTGCGAGTCCTCCATTATTTATAATTGAAAAACAAATGAGATGCCCATTAGCTGCTGTTAAGTAGCCAGCTAGAGAGGTAACTCCTACTACTGTACCTGTTTTTGCCTTTACGTTGCGTGCTGCTGGTGTGTTTCGCATACGTTTGCGAAGCGTTCCATCAACGCCTGCAATAGGAAGAGTGGGCAGAAGGGTGTTGTATATATCAGGATTTTGATAGGCATAACGGAGGAGTTTCACTTCAAGTTCGGCTGTGAGATAGTTGTAAAGTGATAGTCCACTGCCATCTGCTATCTTATAGTTGGAAGGGTTTAATCCTAATTTTCGGATAAGTTGTTGTATGTAGATACGCGCATTGTTTGCAGAGGCGTGCTTGTTTATTCCGCCATTAGATGCCAATTGATAAAACATAGACTCTGCATACAGATTGTCGCTAGCTTTCATCATGTGGTGCATTACGTCTCCAATAGAATGGGTAGTAGTAATGATATTTTGTGCATTTGATGGGTATTGGCGTGTACCGTAACCGCTATCTATGGTAATTCCGTTTTGCCTTAGTTTTTGATTAAACTGTTCAACGAAAATATCTTTTTTGTTATAAAGCAGTGGGGTGAGGGTAGGGTTTTTATCATCCCAGCACCATCCTCTTCCAAACTGCTTGCTATCTTTAAACGAGAGGTCGGCATATAGCGTGCCTGTGATGTGGTTGATACCTAAGTTTTTGATAGCAGCAACTAGTTGGTTCATCTCCGTTGCTCTAAACATTGGATCCATACCACCCACAATATAGAGGTCGCCTTCCAAGGTTTGTGTGCTATCCACTAAGTTTCCTGTATAGTAAAGTCTCGTCTTATAGGTGTAGGAAGAGCCGAGTTTGTCGAGTGCAGCAATGGCTGTAACACATTTCATGGTAGAAGCAGGACGTAGATGGAGCTGCTCATTATGTTGAAATAGCAAGGTGTCATCTGTTAAGTCCCATATCATCACGCCAGCTTGAACTGTTTGTAGCAGTGGGCTTTGAAAGATATTGTTGAGTCGTTGGGTAATATTTTCTTTCCATGAAAGGTGGGTATCGTAGTCAAAAGCAGTGAGAGTAGTATCTACTTCGTCATCAGTTTCGTCATCACTTGATATAGAGTCTTGTTCTAATGCGTTTTGGGTGGTAGTTACGACCTTATTCTTGTAGGGTAGAAAGCGTGCTACTTCCGCACTATCTAAATATACTTGTGCTGCTAATGGGAGAGAAAGAAAAGTGAAAAGTAGTAGCGTTGTTATCTGTTTAATCTTCATTTTTATCTTTGGTTGTTGGGAATGAGTCTCTTTTGTAGTGTGTGTATAAAGCTGCTGTGTTCCTTTGGCTGGAGACTAGTATAGGCTTCATCTATTTTTTTTATGACCACAATTGTCCCTATGCGAAAGGCTAGCGGTTGGGTGGTAACTTCCTTAATATCACCAAAGGGTACTATTTTATTTCTGCTAAATCTGCCAGTTTCGATAATAATTTCTTTGTCGGTGAGGAGGTATTTAGTGTGTAAACATCGGTCGGCTGCACGTAAGGTAACGATAATCAGCAACACTCCTAATGCGATAAGTGCGGGGTTTTCGCGATGCCAAAGGCAGGTTAAGTCGCCAAAGAGTAGGATAATAATGCTTGCCCAGTCGAGGATTGTTATTTTATATTCAAACGTTCTTGTCCCCATTCTATAGCTTATTTTATCATTTTAAGGGCAAGTTTTACAACCTGTTCAACGGGCAACTCAGGCTGTTCGGTTAAGATAGATACCACAACCTTTGCCGATGGAGCAGGAGAGAAGCCTAGCATGATAAGTGCAGAGAGTGCTTCGTCTTTCACTGCGGTATTTATATTTGAGCTAGCTGATGAACTATTTATATGCAATTCATCAGCAATTCCACTTTGCATAATCTTGTCTTTCAGGTCAACAATAATGCGTTGAGCGGTCTTTAAGCCGATACCTTTTACTGCTTTCAGCATCTTTTCATCTCCATTTGCTATGACATTGCATAGTTCGCTAGGTGTAAGTGATGAAAGGATCATGCGAGCTGTGTTGGCTCCAACTCCTGAAACGGTAATGAGAAGGCGATAAAGTGAGCGCTCTTGCTTCGACAAAAAGCCATAAAGGGTGTAGCTATCATCGCGCCCTCCTGTTACTATGGCTTCATGAATGTAGAGTTTTATGTCGTTTTTACCTTGTATAGCACTGTAAGTATTCAGTGATATATTGATAGCATAACCCACTCCTCTTGCTTCTACAACTGCCAATGTAGGAGTTAATTCTGCAAGTTCTCCTTTTATATATTCTATCATAAATAGTCGTTTATAACTTTAGTTTGCGCTTATTACATAATCATAAAGGCTTTTATTATAAGCTTGTTCCCTGTTTGGGTTGTAATCTCTTCCGCCTTATAATTAAATCTGAAAGCCTTATCTTTCATTTACAAAGGTACATAAAAAAAGCGCATCGAATTGCTTCGATGCGCTTAAATATTTTCTAATCAGACAGATTACTTAACGTAAACTACTGCAAGACGGTTAGAAGTTACACCTTGTACACCCTTACCAGTAGCGCTGTCGATAACAACACCCTTGTTCTGTAGGTACTTAGCAACTTCATCAGCACGAGACTGAGATAGACGATCGTTAAGTGCCTTAGGACCTTCTGGAGAAGCAGTACCTACAATCTGTACGTGACGACCTTCAGCAACCTTATCAAGAGCAGCCTTAGCTTCGTTAGTTAGGTAGTACTTACCCTGTGCGAATGTTACGAAGATCAAGTCTTCTACGCAAAGTTCCTTCTGTGCTTCAACTGGAACTTCCTTGATAACTTCCTTGATAACTTCCTTTGGCTTAGCTGCAAGCTGATCACGTAGAGAGTTGATCTCGTTGTTCATAGCTGCAATATCGTAAACCTTGAAATTGTGAGTACCGTTAGAAGTCATGAACTTGTAGTTAAGACCCACGAACAAACCTAGCTGAGCTGCATGTCTGTTGAACTGAACAGCATCGCCAGGACCATGAGTTAGGTTCCAAAGAACAGCTGGTTCAGCATAAACTTGCCACTGCTTGTCGTTACCAAAGTTGAAAGCAAACTGAAGACCAGTCTTAGCTATCAATTCGTTATCATCACCAACGTTGTTTTCTCTAATGATATTCTTATCACCAAAGAACTTTGTGTAACCGATACCAGCATCAACGATCAACTCGAAAGTACGATCTGGGCGATACTCGCAGAATACGTTTGTTAGGTTTACATTACCATTCAAACCGATGTTCACACCACGAACGATAGTGTGTGATTTCACCATACCTAGTGTGCTACCTGTGTAAAAACCGTTGTTTCCGAAGAATGCTAGTGCTTCTAAGTTAGCACCAAACATTGGGTTGAACCACTTACCTAGCTTAATGCCAGCAGCTGGATTCAGTGGAAATACTTTGTCGAATGTCATAGGGGTTGTAGCACCACCTTCTACACCAATGTAAACATTGTCTGCAAGCTTTGATTTCTCATAAGCAACCTGTGCACTTGTTGAAGCAACGCCCATTGCAAGCATTGAAAGTGCGATAAATAACTTTTTCATAAAACGCTTAATATTAACTTATTAGTTTCAGCAAATAATATTTTATGTATGCAAAGATAGTCTTTTTTTTGTATATCCACAACACATTTTCGCAAAAAAATGATCATTCACGCCCCAAAATATTTTTTTTCCCTTTTTTATTGCCTTGTGTCAAGGATTTATGCTTTATATATTTATGGTTAACGGTTGGTGTGTGTGCGCTTTTTGTATAATTTTTTGTTTAAGAAAGCAGGGCTTGTTATCATATTTCACCTTCAATATATATGGTGCAAGTCTTTGTTATGTGAAACAAAATGACGCTCATACTATCATGTAATATGAGCGTCAAGTGTTGTTTTTATTTAGCTATATGTTTCTTTTCTTATTTCTTTTTATTTGTCTTCTATGAAGAGTGGATCATCGGCTGTTAGCATAGTAGGCTTCTGATCGAACGCTTTTAAGATTTCTTCTGATGCATATTTTTTGTCGACAACGAGGCGGAACATATAGTTTTCAAACCATCTGTTAGTCATAATGAGATAACCGTTGTGTCCATTCTTTGCTCCCCAAGAATTTTCTACCTTCCACTTCTTAGCCTTTCCGTTCTCATCTAGGTCTACCGCTGTTAGGGTCATAGCATGT
>OBLO01002667.1_pt1 | contig 13598 bp, 20 predicted proteins | sample 1519401 | NCBI WGS metagenome assembly OBLO01 (sample SAMEA2602897, study PRJEB22501) | metagenome | reverse complement strand
GTCTACTCACTCGATACGATCGAGCCCACACCAAGCAACAGCAACCCAACCAAAAAGAAGGTCCTCTTGCAGAATAAACCACGGCCGAAACGGTAGCGGAGTATGTATACCATAATAAACAACACCCCCCCGCCATTATGACAGAGAAGCAATACCGGGACGCAAAAGAAACCGGGCTTAAAAATTGGCTGTACGATGAAGACGGGACAGAGAGAGGGGACAGCTTAGCCGCTCTTGTTGTAAGAGGTGTAAATTTCTACGCCGATCTACTCAAAAAGAACCCGGCAAAGCCTAACCCCCTAAAGGCGATCAGAAAGAAATATGTAGCCGAGCCTGTAAAGAGTAAGCTTATCCTTGAGGGCTACAACGAAGTTATGGGAGAGGGCTACTACACCATAGAGGACGGAAGCGGGAGACGAAGCGACACCATGACCGCCGAGGAATGGCAAGACGCTATTACTACTCCCGCCATGAAGACCGCCCTTAGAGATATGAAAGCCACGGACGGGAGCGGGGCAGAATACACCCAGCGCATAGCCGCCGAGCGGCTTTTAGACCGGGCTAAAGTGATTTTTGAGGGCGGGACGGAAGCGGACGCAGACAAAGCCCAGCATAAGAAAGACTACGAAAAGGGGCTTGCTACCCCCTGTAAATGGCATTACTACGAAGCCCCGCCGGAAGGCCTAACCAAATGGGACATTGTAGAGGCGTATTGAATGTTTTCCGACGGCTGTATTTTTGGCGGCAGGGACGGAAGCGAGGGGAAATCCCTGGAGGAGCTGGAAGCCTTCCTTACAGAGTTTAGGGAGCTTGCAGACGCTATTATAGCCGATATAGAGAAGCTTTACCTTACAGGAAAAGACCCGCTCCAGCCGCTCCCCGTAGAGGGGCGGGAGCCGCTAAAGGATATAGCAAGCTTGCCGCTCCAAGACTGGAGTAGCACCGTTTTTAGCTGGGGAGACCTGTACAAGCTCGATGTTTACGGCTTTAAGAAAGACGCAGAAGCCGACACAACTATTTTTGACGGGAACAAGAGAGCGATATTAAACGGCATAGCCATATTACGGGCAAGCGATCTTTTAGACCGTAGCCCCCGCATAAATGAGAGCGGCTACTATGTGGAGCCGGATATAATGCACACGCTTTCTAACTTCACGCTGGAAGCTTTCTTCCCGGAAGCGGAAGACTATGCGGACAATCTGGAAATAGTGGAGACCGCCCGCCAGACGCTTATAGAGAGCTATTACCACCTTAAAGGCTATAACTACGCTCTGGAGATCATAGCAAGCTTTTACGATGTGCCGGAAATAGCAATATTCCAAATGAACACAAGCGGAATAGAGGACAAAATACGGGCTTTTAATGGGCTTGTTCCTATCCTATATAAGAAGATACTTGATACAGACTACGAAGACAAAGAGCTGAAAGAGAGAAAGCTACAAGTGCTAAAAGACCTATTCCAGCCTATAGACTACGAAGCTCTTACAATTCCAGAGGAGAAAAAGGAAGCCGCCCAGCAACTATTAGTAGACTTTAAGGCTTTCCAGCCGGAGAACGCAAACCGTTTTGACGGTATGCTATGCACCTTGCCGGAGCCGGAAGACGAAGACGGAGAGGGGGCTTACTAATGGCAAAGAAAAACCAGCAAGCCCTAACTATCCAGCCCGTAGCCCCGCTCAAGCCTTTAGATCAGAGAGACTTTTACAATGTGCCGGACAGCACCGCCAGCAACCTTATTTTAGAGACGCTGGGGGCTGGAGCGGCTATAGCAGACTTGCCCGCCCGTAAGCGGCAAGTGAACCATGCTACAACGCTCGAAGTATTAGAGAGCGGGAAGCGGAGACAGGTAAGCTTAAAGACCCAGAAAGCCAGCGTAACTATTGAGCTTGCGGATATTGACAAGCTTACCGGGAGCAATAAGCCCGCTAAAAAGCTTTTTGTACTTGCCCTTATAAAGGCAAATGAGCAAGCCATACATGACGGACAGCTTACTAAAGACTATGTAAGTTTCCCGCTCCAAGAGCTTATAGACACGGGCTTTTACTCCACTCCCCAGAGTGCCAGAAAAGGCTTTAACGCCGGAATGGACACGCTTACAAGCCTTAAAATCAAGGGGCATATACAGCAGACGAAGAAAAAGGGAAGCTCTATAGACGCTCTGGAAGTGCTTTTTACGGGGGCAAGGATAGAGCGGGGACAATGTACGATCTTCTTTAATGAGCGGATAAGCTGGAGCTTTATAGCCCAATACTTTACAATACTCCCCCGCTATTACTTTCGGCTATCAAACCGGGCAAGCGATCTACTCTACTATATCTTCTACTTAGCCCGCCAGCATACACGGGACATAGAGGAGCGGGGCTACTTCACTATAGGCTTTAGGGCTATCCAGCACCGCTTACAGCTCCCCAGCGAAATAGGGAATAACAACCCGGACAGAACCATAAAACAGCCGATAGAAGAAGCTATAGAGCAAATCGAAGACGGGCATAGCGGGCTTTACGGTAACATGGAGTTTAGCTTACTTCCTGTATACGATGAAACCGCTACTATATCGGAATATCTGGAAAACGGCTATTTGAAAGTGGAGCTTAAAGGGGCTTTTGCAGAGACCTTTATAGCGATCAGTAAAGACACCGCCAAACAGATAGAAGCCGCCCAGAAGAGGCAAGCCCGCATTACAGAGAAAGCAATAGCCATTAACACAGCTAAGAAGCTGGAAGCCAAGGAGAACACCGAAAAAGCCGAGAGGAGCGGGACAGAATGAGGAGAGTAGACAGGCTTTTGCTAAAGGTACAGGAAGCCCAAAGGCTGGACGCTATGCAAGTCTCTGTATGTTTTGTACAGCCAGCCGGGGGCAAATGGCAAGCCATAGTAGACTTATGGGACGGGGAAGAATACCCTAAAGGGCATACAGAGCGGCTTATACTGGAAGCGGACACGGAAGAAGACGCAGTAGCCGCTATAGCGGAAGTAGAAGCCGCCCACGCTCCCACAGGCTACAGGGCTAAAACTACGGAGAGCGTTATTATAATAAACGATCTACCAAATGAGTAAGACAGGGGCGGGGGCTTTTATGCTCCCGCTCCACCCCTTTTATACCGCCAGAAAAGCAAAAGGAACATTTTACTCAGGAAGACTATATAGCCGGAAGCCCAGCCGCCCCCCCCTATATCTTGTATTTGCCTATAAAGAGAAGCCCCCAGCAACAGCAAGTAAAGGAACATTCCACTCAGGAAAAGGAACATTTTACTCAGGGATAGGAACATTCCACTCAGGAAAAGGAACATTTTACTCAGGGAAAATATTTTTTTCTACACCCGAAAAACCCAGTAATAGCAAGGCTTTCCGGGCTTTTTGCTCCCGCTCGAAAAATCCTAATATATAATCAATAGACTATTGATTGATTATCAAGCCGCATAGCCCGCCAGCCCTTACGGGGCGGGCAATGCTATAATAGAACCTGTAAAAGAAGAAGCTCCAGCGGAGAGAGCTGGGGATTACTTCCTTAAAGGCATGAGATGAGCGGACGGGCTTTTATGAAAGATAGAGTAGCGGCTTGCATATACCCGGATAGTACAAGCTGTAGGGGCTGTAGCTATAGCTTTAACCCGGCATTATTTGACGGGGGCTGTATGCTCCAATATGGAGCGCAGGGGGATAGCAAATCTCTACAGCCGGACAAGCGGACAACGGCGGGGGAACGCCACGAAGAAAATAGCGAAATCAAACGGGGGATATACCCCAGAGAGGATAGCCGGACATGAATAGAGAAGAAGCCAGACAATACATAATCGAGCGGGGGAAAGATCACCTTACCCCAGACAAGAGCGGCAAGGGCTTTATATGCCCTATATGCGGAAGCGGGAGCGGGCGAAAAGGAACGGGCATAACAACCAAAGACGGAGTACATTTTACTTGCTGGGCGGGATGCTTCACTAACGCCGATATTATAGACATTATAGGCTTAGAAACGGGAGCAACGGACTATAATAGCAAGCTCGAAGCCGCCGCCGCAGAGTACAATATTACCATAGAGGGCTACCGTAGAACCACCCCGCAAGAGGACTTTGCACCCGTAGCCGAGGAGTACCAAAAAAAAGCCAAAAGTAAACAATATACACAATCAGACATACACAATACCGCATACACAACGCAACAGGGGGAAGCGGAGCCGGACTATACAAGCTTCTTTTTACAGGCAAACAGGGACATAGCAAAGACCAGCTACCACAGGGGGCTAACGCTGGAGACGCTTAACCGCTTCAAGCTGGGATATGTGGAGAGCTGGACGCACCCCAAAGCCCCGCAAGCTCCACCGTCTCCCCGGCTTATCATTCCTACCAGCAAGCACAGCTATTTAGCAAGAGATACAAGGGACAATCTCACGCCGGAGCAAGCCCAATATGCAAAGAGCAAAGTAGGGAAAGTAAGAATATTTAATAGCAAAGCCCTGTATACGGCAAGTAAGCCCGTCTTTATCGTAGAGGGGGAGCTTGACGCACTTTCTATTATTGACGTAGGCGGGGAAGCTGTAGCACTGGGAAGCACCGCAAACAGGCGAGCTTTATTAACTATGCTGGAGAGCCAGAGACCCGCCCAGCCGCTTATTATTGCTATGGACAATGACGAAGCCGGGAGCAAGGCTAATAGAGAGCTTGCAGAGGGCTTAGAACGGCTTAAAATTACGTTTTACAGGCTTGATATAGCCCAGCCATATAAAGACGCAAACGAAGCTCTAAACGCCGATAGAGACGCATTTAGAGCAGTTATAGAGGGAGCAGAAAACATAGAAGCGGAGACTTTGGAAGCCGAGCGGGAAGCCCTTAAAAGGGAAGCCGTAGCCTATACGCTCCAGAACTTCCTAAAAGGCATAGAGGAGAGCAAGCGGGCGGCTTTTATTCCTACAGGCTTTAGCCCGCTCGATAACCTTTTAGACGGGGGCTTGTATGCTGGGCTGTACATAATCGGGGCTATATCTTCTCTGGGCAAGACTACTTTTTGCTTAAACGTAGCGGATAATATAGCGCAAGCTGGGCATGACGTGCTTATATTTTCGCTGGAAATGGCAAGGAATGAGCTTATAGCTAAGAGCGTAAGCCGTATAACCCTTATCAAAGACTTAGAGGAGAACGGAAGCACCGCCCACGCCAAGACCACAAGGGGCATTTTAACCGGGACAAGATACGCCGATTATAGCCAGACGGAGCGGGAGCTTATACAGCGATCTATAGCCAGCTATGCGGAGTATGCAAAGAATATCTATATTACCGAGGGCATAGGCAATGTAGGCGTAGAGGAGATAAGGGAAAAAGTACAGAAGCATATCAAGCTTACCGGGAAAGCCCCCGTAGTATTGATAGACTATCTCCAGATCATAGCCCCCGCCGATCTAAGAGCCACGGACAAGCAAAACACAGATAAAGCCGTATTAGAGCTTAAACGCTTGAGCCGGGATTACAGTATTCCCATTATAGGCATATCCAGCTTTAACAGAGATAACTATACAGCCCCCGTTAATATGGCAAGCTTCAAAGAAAGCGGAGCTATTGAGTATTCCAGCGATTGCTTAATAGGGCTACAGTATGACGGTATGGATTATCAAGAGGGGGAAGCCGATAAAGCCAGAGAGAAGCGCATACGGGAGCTTATGAGACAAGCCGTAGAGGACGGGAAAGCCGGAAAGCCCCAGAGAATACAAGTAAAAATCTTAAAGCACCGCAACGGAAGCAAGGGAGACGCTTACTTAGACTTCTACCCCATGTTTAACTACTTCACGGACAAGACCAGCGGAGCGGGAGCCGCTGGAGAGAGAAGCGGGGGCTGGAGTAAGAGCGAGGGCGGCTATAGCTCCAGCACGAAGCCCAAAAAGAGCAAGCGGGAAGCCGAGCGGGAGAAGCTTGCTATAGCTTTCTACAGAGTGCAAAGGGACGATTTTACAGCCGATCTAACAGACCTTGCGGACGCTCTGGACAAGAGCAAAAAGCAAGTACAGAACCTTATAGCCGAGTATGGCGGCTTTATCGTTATAGGCGATACTGTAGAGCTTGACCGTAGCAAAGACACGATATCCCCCAGCCCAGCCTTTACGGAGCTGGAAGACGGAGAACAGGAAGAATTACCCTTTAATTGAGAGAGGGGGACAGAATGGGAGCGGAAACACGGATAGCAGTAGCGGAAGACATTGTATTAGACTTTGCGGGGCTATTCTCACCTATAGGGGAAGAAAAACAGGCCGCTACAAGCCCCGTAGAGCCGTTTTTAGGGACTGGGGAATATAAAACCATTACGGAGCCACAAAAGCCAGCAGAACGGCTTACAGAGGGCTTAGAGAGGGAACAGGCTAAAACCCTATTGCGGGACACGCAACGGGAGCGGGAAGATCACCAACGGAGCCTTGAAGTTTACAGGGCGTACCAGGAGAATATAAAGGCCAGCTCCCAGCTCCAGACCGAAATACTAAAGGGCATAAAGGCCGGGGAGGACGTTTATAGCTTGTTCTTAAAGGCGGCAAAGGCAATAAGCCTTATGACCTCTAACAAGCTTTTTTACACGCAGATAGAAGCCGATACGCGGGCGATCTACGGGGCAGGGCTAAACTATAAGCCCCCGCTCCAGCATGAGCTACAGGACACCCAGGAGCGGCTACAGCGGCTTTTAGAAGCGGAGCAAAGGGAACAACCCCTAGACAGCCGGGAGCGTATCAGAGCGGCAATAAAAGCCCACAGGGCGGCAATAGAGCGGCTGGAAGACATGATAGCCAAAGCAGACACAAAGAAAAGCGGAGAGCTGTAATAGCTCCCCGCTGTTTTTATTCGCCGTCTCTTTCCATTGTCTCTTTGATTGCTCGATTTACAAAGGCGTTCACAGCTTCCCCGCGCTTGTCGGCATGGGCTTTAATAACGGCTTTTTGCCCCTTTTCTACCCTTAATTCTATCCGCTCATAATTAGCGGCATTGTACTTTGCAACCGCTTTGCGCTGGGCATCGCTCTTAATTGCCACGGCTACACCCCCCCTTTTTTATATTCTTTATAGGCTGGAAGCGGGCTTTATAAAAGGTCCTTTTCCACTATGGCTATTATAGCACAAGCAGCTACTGACGGCAATAGACAAAATAAACAATATGACGGCAGTAGATTTGTTGAGCTTGACATATTGACTTTATCTACTGACGGCAGTATAATAAAAACAGTCAAAGGGGAAAGCCCAGAGCGAAAGCGGACGAAGTAAGCGAAAGCTGAACCAAGAACGCCACATAAGAGCGGAACGGGATAAGGGAGATTGAGATTGCCGGGAGTGCATAGATGCTTAAAGCCCACCGCCGCCGAGCTTCCCCAAGCAAAAAGAAAAGCTCCCCCGCCAGCCGGACAAGCAACACGGGAGAGCAACCACAAAGGGCTACAGCTATTATAGCATAGCCCGCCGATAAAAGAAAGGGGCTAACACAATGAGCGCAAACGAAATGACCGCAAAAGTTCGGGAGCTGAAAGAGCTTAAAGCTATGGCTGACGAGATCGCCGCCGAGATCACCGCCATTGAAGATGAGATCAAAGCCGAAATGACCGCCCGGAACACCGAGGAAATGACCGTTGACATCTTCAAAATCCGCTGGACACACGTTACCAGCTCCCGCTTTGACAGCGCAAGCTTCAAAAAGGCCATGCCGGAGCTGTACGGACAGTTTACGAAGACCACCCAGAGCCGCCGCTTCTCTATCGCTTAAAGGCGGAAGAAAACGGCAAAAAAACGGAAGCCAGGGACGGAGACGGGGACAAGCTCCCCTCTCCCGCTCCCAGGAGAAAGGAGCCTATAAAATGAAATGCTTTAGAAAATTGACGCTTACGGGGTACACGGTGAAGTATGTAGACCTTAGAGAGCCGAAGCTCCGCACCGTATACGAGGAAGTATACACGGTGGACGGGGACACAAAAGGGAGCTTTGACAAGCTGGGACTTAACCTTACGGACTATATCCGGGACAGATACGAGCGGGGCGGCTATGTGTGTTGCTCTATTGAGCGCATTAAAGCCAGGCGGCAAGTAGACGTAGACTTGCGGGAGCTGTGGGAGAACGCCGCCCAGGCCGAGCCGATCAGAGAGGAAAACCAAGAAGCAGAGGAGGAGCGGAAAAATGGATAGATACCCTCTTAGACCAAAGAACGAAAAGGAAGCAAAGGGCGGAGTACTTTTTGACACGGCCTTAAAATGGTGCAACGAAGCCTTTTTTGACGGCTTTATAGCCGCCCACATGGAAACACCGGAAGAATACGAAGCCATAACCACAGAGAACCACATAGCATTTATGTTAGCGGCAGTCGCCGCTTGTCGTATGATACACCGGGAGCCGCCGCCTGATGACCTTTTAAGCCTATTTAGTGGGGGGGGGGTACAGAGAGTAACCCTTATTCTCTACAGGCCGTTACAGCGCATTGTAGCGGGCGAGAGGGGGGCTTGAAATGATAGGCAAGTATAGTCCGCAAGAGCTTATCACGCCGGAAGAAGCAATAGCTCTTTTTGAATATGGAACGATTGCAGAAATGTACACGGTAAAAGCCCTTTTCGATATTTACCGACAACGCCACGGAGTAGACGCGGACCGCTTATGGGACACTATGCGGGTATTGGCTTTCGTATATGACACCGGGAGAATACAGGGCATAAGAGAAGAACGCGCAAAGCCAGAGGAGCGGCGCGGAAAGAAGCCGCGAATAAAATAACCGCCACAAGGGAAGCTCCAGCTATCACAGCCGGGGCTTCTTTTTAATAACTTAAAAGTACTTGACAAGGCAATAACTTTTGAGTATAATAGAAGCAGAAAGGGGGAAAGCTACTTGCATAAGATACACTTTTACAGGGATAGAAACGGCAAAGAGCCAGTATTAGAGTACTTGCGGGAGCTATCCCAGAAAAAGGACAAGGACAGCCGCATAAAGGCACATAAGATCAATGACTATATCGAAATATTGAGCCAGTACGGGACGCAAGCCGGAGAACCTTATATAAAGCACCTTGACGGCGAAATATGGGAGCTTAGACCTCTTAGAGATCGTATATTGTTTGTGGCGTGGCATAATGGGAGCTATGTATTGCTCCATTCCTTTATGAAGAAGACCCAGAAGACCCCAGCCAGAGAGATAGCACAGGCAAAACGGGAACTTGCAGACCTTATAGAAAGGGGATTTGACGATGAATAAAAATAGCGCAATCGGGAGTAGCTGGGACGAAGTGAGAGCCGAGCTTTTCACCCCGGAGGAAATCGCCGAGAGCGATTTAAGAGTAGCCCTTATCGGAGAGCTTATTAAGGCCAGACAGGAAAAGGGCATAAGCCAAAAGAAGCTTGAAGAATTGAGCGGGGTAAAACAGCCGATTATAGCCCGCATGGAAAAGGGAAGCACAAGCCCACAAATAGACACAATCTTAAAAGTATTAGCCCCGCTGGGGAAAACACTTGCTATAGTCCCGCTCCAGAAGTAAAGAGATCATACAGAACACGGGGAACGCTCCAGCTTATACGCTGGGGCTTTCTCTTTATCGGCAACTATGAAAAAATACGAAATAACCCCTTGACATATAGCGGACAATCGGCTATAATTGATACTGTAATAATGATACACAAAAAGGTATACACAATACAGTATACACAATAGCACAGACAGAGAGGAGCGGGAAACATGAACGGCTTAACAGTGATAGAGAATACCGCCATAGTAGAACAGCGGACTATTAACGCCGATCTTTTTAGCCGCTGGACTTCCTATATTGACGCAAGCCCCAAGACTATAGAGACGTATAGCAAGGCTATTAGACGCTTTTTTGTCTACCTTATGGAGAACGGCATAACCCAGCCCCAGCGGGAAGACATTGTAGCATATCGGGACTATTTGAAGCTGGAGCATAAGCCTACTACGGTACAAGGCTACTTAGCCGCTGTAAAGCTCTTTTTCCAGTGGACAGCGCAAGAGGGGCTTTATCCCAATGTAGCAGACAGAGTAAAAGGGGCGAAGCTGGATACGGAGCATAAAAAGGACTACTTGACCACGAAGCAAGTAGCCCGCTTGCTGGGGGCTATTGACCGCTCCACCCTTAAAGGCTTGAGAGACTACGCTATGCTTTCTGTAATGGTAACTACGGGACTTAGAGAAATCTCCATAGTAAGAGCCGATATAGGCGATATTAGAACCGCTGGAGACGCTGTAGCCCTTTTCTATCAGGGCAAAGGGCACGAAGAAAAAGCGGACTATGTAAAGCTTGCCGAGCCTGTAGAAGAAGCTGTAAGAGCCTACCTTAAAGCCAGAGGGGGCGCAGACCCCAAAGCCCCGCTTTTTAGCTCTATAGCAAACCGTAACAGCGGGGAGCGCATGACTACCAGAAGCGTAAGCCGAGTAGCCAAAGAGCGGCTTATAGCTGTAGGGCTTGAGAGTGACCGCTTGACCGGGCATAGCATGAGACATACCGCCGCCACGCTTAACCTTTTGAACGGCGGCACAGTAGAGGAGACCCGCCAGCTCTTAGGGCATACCAACATAAACACAACCCTTATTTATTCCCACGCTCTGGAGCGGGCAAAGAATAACAGCGAGGAGCGCATAGCTAAAGCAATCTTTGGATAAGAGTATACACAATAACACATACACAACTACAGATAAGGGGGACTGTATGCAAGCTTTATCTTACAGGCAGAGAAGACCATATAACAGCCTTGAGCGGGCGGGGGAGACCCTACCCGCTACAAGCGCATTTATAGAGAGGAGCGCAGAATATGCCCAGCACAGCCTTTAATTATGAAATCGTAGAGAAAGTAGCCGTATTAAGCCAGAGCGGGGACACCACAAAAGAGCTTAACAGGGTAAGCTACAACGGAAGCCCCGCAAAGTATGACTTGCGGAGCTGGAGACGGACGGACGGAGAGGAGAAGCTTCTAAAGGGGCTTACTCTTACCGATGAAGAAGCCAGAGCATTAAAAGAAGCCCTAAACAGCCGGGGCGATCTATGAGAGGGGCGGGGAATATGGACAAGGATATTTACCAGCTTGCAGACGAAGCCGCCGAGGAGATTAACCACCAAGCCGAGGAGACCCAGCGGGAGCTACAGCGGATAGCAGACGAAGCGGACGAAGCCATAAGGGGGACACTATGAGCAAGGTATACACGATCACAAACCAAAAAGGGGGAGCGGGCAAGACCACTACAGCCCTTGCCGTAGCCGCTGGGCTTTCCCTTAAAGGCTACTCTGTACTTTCCATAGACTTAGACGCTCAAAGCAATATGACATACACGGCGGGAGCCAAAGCGGACGGAGCTACAGCTTTAGGAGTGCTTACGGGGGAGATCAGAGCCGGGGACGCTATACAGAAGACGGGGAGCGGGGGCATTATTCCAGCCAGTAAAGCCCTTGCCGGAGCGGACGCTTTTATAACAGACACGGGGAAAGAGTACAGGCTAAAGGAAGCTCTGGAGCCGATAAGGGGAGAGTATGACTATATCATAATCGACACCCCGCCCGCTCTGGGCATACTTACTATTAACGCTCTTACCGCTTGCGACAGCGTTATAATACCCGCTCAAGCCGATATTTACAGCTTACAGGGCATAGAACAGCTTGCGGAGACTATGAAGCCCGTAAAGAAGTATACAAACCCCGATCTAACCATAGAGGGCATACTTTTAACCCGCTATAGCCCCCGCTCTGTATTGAGTAGAGAAGTAGCGGAGCTTGCCCAGCAGATAGCCGGGAAGCTGGGAACTAAGTTATTCCGGGCTACTATCCGGGAAGCCGTAGCCGTAAAGGAAGCCCAGATAAGCCAGCAGAGCCTTTATAGCTATGCTCCCAAAGCTAAAGTAACAGAAGACTACAGCCGCTTCATAGCGGAGCTTTTAGGAGAGGAGTAAAGACAATGGCAAAGAAGAAAAGCTTTATAGACAACCCCGCTTTACAGTTTATCAGCACAGCGGAGCCAGAGGAGACCCGGCAAGAGGAGCGGGAGCTTCCCGCTTCACAAGCAAAGCCAGCCGAGAAGCCGCCAGAGGGCTATAAGCTTAACCCGCTCTATGTGGAGACTAAGAGCCGCCGCTTACAGCTTGTCTTACAGCCCAGCCTTTACGACAGAGTAAAAGCGGGAGCCGCCGCCGCTGGGCTTTCTGTAAATGAGTATGTACACCAGATTTTAGACACCGCCACAAGAGAGGAGTAAAAGCTATGGGAGTAAGCCTTGACAGCAAACAGAGAACGGAAGCCAGAGCGGAAGCAAACGCCGCCAAGCTCGATACTATCCGGCTATACACCCTTACGGAGCTGGAGCCGATCTTAGGAGTAACCCACAGGACGCTACAGAGCTATATAAAGGACGGGCGGCTAAAGGGCGTTAAAATCGGCGGCAAGTGGAAAGTATCAGAGGAGACGCTAAGAAAGTTTATTAACGGGGAGAGCTAACGGACTTCCCAAAGGGCGCACTTACTCACCACCTTACAGGCGGCATAAGTGCTACCCCAGAAACCGGGCTAAAACATGTTTATTGTCTTGAAATTACTATTAGCGGACATTAAAACTATGAAGCCAGAGACCACCTTTTAGCTACTTCCTGTATGGTAAGATACGGCTATCAGCATACACAAGACAGCATACACAATCTAATAGCCGGAGCCAGGTAAGAAGAATAGCAAGCACAGCAAGTGTACACACACTTACGAAAAACCAAACTTAGAGAGGGGGCTTATACATGAAGCCAGCCGAGCTAAAAAAGGAATATGTACGGCTTAGAGCCGAGGGGCAGAGCTATAGCTCTATATGTGAACAGCTCCATATCTCTAAAAGCACCTGTACGAAATGGGAAAAGGCTTTAGCCGCCCAGATTGACGAACTGAAACGGGCAGAGCTTGCGGAGCTATGCGAGAGCTACAGCATGACAAAGGAGGCCCGTATAAGGCGGCTGGGGGACACGCTGGAGAAGATTAACGCCGCTCTGGAGCAAGCGGACTTTAGCACCGTAGACCCCGCCAAGCTCTTAGACTTTAAGCTGAAATACACGGAAGCCCTTAAAGGGGAGTATATCGGGACTATGCCCGCTATGGAGCTGGACGCTATAGACGCAAAGAGCATAGTAACCGCTTTAGCCGATCTACTTAACAGAGTACGAGCGGGAGAAGTAACCACGGAGCAAGCCCAGAAAGAGAGCGGCATACTTGCCCAGCTCTTAAAGGCTTATGACACCGTAGAAGTCAAAGCAAAGCTTGACGAACTGGAAGCGATTATAGGGGGGCGGCAATAATGGCAGATATAAAGCGGCTTTTGAATAAAAAAGGCTGGACAGGGCGGGAGCTGGGCATACTGGAGCTTACTAATATGGCTGTTATGTTCCGGCAAGCATTAGAGGGTAAACAGCCGGAGCCTATAGTAGATCAAGCCCGCTTTCGGACTATGATTAACGGCATTACAGACCGCCAGCAAGGGAAAGTCTATAACGGCTATATCTCTATCCATGAATGGCTTTCTATCCGCTACAATGTAGCCCAGACCCAGCTACAGCAAGCCCAGCTCCAATATAGGACGCTTGCCGGATATATCACGGACGCAACTTTAGCCGAGGATGTATACCGCTATAT
>OBLO01002645.1_pt1 | contig 13639 bp, 10 predicted proteins | sample 1519401 | NCBI WGS metagenome assembly OBLO01 (sample SAMEA2602897, study PRJEB22501) | metagenome | reverse complement strand
CTCTCCGCCCCAGTTGCGGCGCAGGTAGATGCCGTCCACGTAGACGTATGGATAGCGCCCGCCCCGCAAGGGGCGGTTCCGCCAGTCCTCGATGTGGACGTAGGCTTTCTTGTTCAGCTCACTGATGGTAGCGGGCGAAACCTTGCTGCCCCACAGTGCCTCCGTGATGTCCTCCACACGGCGCACGGAAACACCCGCCAGGTACATCTCGATGAGGGCTTCCTCCACGCTGCTCTCCCGGCGACGATACCGCTCGATGATGGCAGTCTTGAAGGACACGCCCTTGAGCCGGGGGACGTGGAGCGTAACGTCACCGGAGGTCGTGGTAAGGTTCCTGTCGTAGTGACCGCTGCGGTAGCCCTGACGGGCCTCGCTGCGCTCATAGCGGGCCGCCTGCGTCAGCGACTCCGCCTCCTTTTCCAGCAGCTCGTTCAGGGTTTCCTCCACGCTGCCGCGAACCAATTCCTTGATTTGGCCCTTGATTACTTCCTCGTTTAGCTGTACAATTTTCTCGGACATAGTTTGCTGTCTCCTTTCGAATGTTTGTGTGGTAACTTCATTCTACCAGAGCCTGCAAGCTATGTCTTCTTTTATGCGATTTTCAATTTGCGCAAGTTATTTTACCTTATCCTTCGTAAGTCCAGAAGTTTTTGCCACCATGTTAAGGCGGTACGCTTCTTCTGGTGAAACTCTGAAAGCAACCGTAACACTGCGCCATCTGTTCTTTTATCAAGATTCTTCGCTGACATTATCTATGTCCTCCATGATTTTATTGAGCCGTTCTGCAACGGCAATCAAATCTTTCTCATACGATTTGTTGAGAACGACCTCATCCTTCCCATGCTTTTGCACGCCGGTTTTCAGGTTGTCGCACTGGATGGTCCGGGTGACACCGCCGAAGTATTTGTAGGCATTCACATGGGCAGTGGTCCATGACTCCTGGTTCATGGAGAAAAAGGCTTCTACATAGTTGTAGCCGCTGTACGGCAGGGTTGCCACGAACACATAGGCCGGGATCATTTCACCGGTGTCTGTGTCAATAACAGCGGCAGTATCGCAGGCCCAGTCCACCTGCATAATCTCACCGGGTTTGTGGTTCAGGTGCATGGTAGCGTTGACCTTTGCCAGATAGTCGGCATAGTACTTGTTGAACTGGGTTGATTGGTATGGAATCTCGCCCGCCGCCCGGCACTGGTCGCAGTATTCCAGCCACAGCAGGTTCAGCGTAACACCGCTGCGCTGGAGCTCCTTGTGGACAGAGGCGTAGTCCGGCATCTTGTAGACAGGCTTTGAGGTGCTGGACGGAAACAGATGCTCTGAGAGCTGCTTACAAAATCGTTTCGGTCCCGGTTTCAGAGAGCGAGTAGGAATGATTTCCTCAAGCCTGCAACAGTATAAATAGCAAAAGCCCGCGGCGATTTGCCGCGGGCTTTCTTATTTTCAGTTCACTGCTTCTCTTCCTCTGCGATCGCTTCCACCGCAATATGCAGCGCTTTGACCATCATTTCCATACCCATGCTCGGCGCGCTGCCGTCCTTGGTCTGCTCGGGCAGGTAAGGGACGTGGACAAAGCCGCAGCGCGGGGCTGGATTGCTCCGCTCGCTCTCGTGCAGGGCGCAGTAGAGGAGGTTGTTGCACACGAACGTGCCCGCGGAGTACGAGAGCTGAGCGGGAATCCCCTGCTCACGCAGGGCGTCGACGATCTCGCGCGTCGGGATCGTCGCAAAATAGGCGTCCGGACCTCCGGCCACGACCGGCTCGTCCGTCGGCTGCTTACCCGCGTTGTCGGCGATACGCGCGTCGCGCAGGTTGATGGCCACGCGCTCGACGCGTATGCAATTTGCGCCGCCGTACTGGCCGACGCAGAGCACCGCGTCGGGACGCAGCTCCGTCAAAAGCTTGTGCAGCGCAGCACCGGAGGCGTCAAACTCCGTCGGAATTTCATGCTTGATGAGCTCTGCTCCCCCGATGCGGTTGGGAAGCCGGCGTACCGCCTCCCACGAGGGGTTGATCTGCTCCCCGCCGAACGGCGTGAAGCCTGTGACAAGTATCTTCATTTGACAGTTTCCTCCCCGATCATCAGGCGGATGATCTCGTTGTCGGTCTCGCGCATGCCGTCGCGCGCGATGCTGCTGACGGCGCGGATGGTGTTCTCCACGCCCTTGACGACGATGCCGTCACCGCCGTAGAACTGGCTGTCGTGCCGGTACATCTGCATGCCGAGAAGCCCCGCCTCGACCGCCGAGGCGATCTTCGCCGCGCAGCTCGCCTTCGCCCCGTCGCAGAGCATGCCGGAGTTGATGGCGAGCGCGTTGACGACCGTGTGGGCGATCTCATCATAGCGCCCGCCGTACAGATAGCAGATGCCGGCCCCGGCCCCTGCGCCCGCGCTGGTCGCGCCGCAGTAGGCGGAAAGGCTGCCGATGCCCGTTTTCAGATGGATGGTGACAAGATTCGACACGACGAGCGCGCGGTAGAGCTGCTCCTCGCTCGCTTTCAGCTCGCGCGCGTAGACAATGACGGGCAGCGAAGCCGTCATGCCCTGATTGCCGCTGCCAGAGTTGATGACAACAGGCTTTTCGCAGCCGTTCATGCGCGCGTCCGAGCCCGCGGCAGCCCAGGCCTTGGCGCGGTTCTGCACGCCGTCGCCATAGGAATCGAGCAGGATTTTTCCGATGGCCGCGCCGTACTGCCCTGTCAATCCTGCCTCAGCGATGGCCGTGTTATATTCGATCTGGCGCGCGATGGGCGCGCGGACATCGTCTAAATCGACCTCGTCGGCAAAGGCGATAATGTCCTCGACCGTCAGGCTCCTGCGGCTCTCGGGCGGCTGGGCCGCCTCCTCGGAAAAGGGCTTGTTGAGCAGCACTTCGCCGTTTTTCTCGATGCGCACGACGTTTGTGTGGCTGCCGACGATCTGGACGAAGGCCGTGTCCCCGCCTGCGAAAACACGCACCTGAATGTCGAATGGGCAGCGCAGCGGCGATTTGCTCACCGCGATCTCCGCCGCGGAAAGGTACTCGTCCAGCAGCGGCAGCTGGTCCTCCGTCACATTCGCCAGCACCTCTAACTGCGCGTCGGCGTCGCCGACGCGTACACCCGCCGCGACCGCGACGGGAAGGCCCTTTCGCCCGCCGGTGTGCGGCACGATGACGCTCTTGACGTTTTTGATGATATTGCCGCTCACGGTCAGCTCGATGCGCTCGGGAAGTGCCCCGAGCGTTTGGCGCGCAAGCGCACCCGCGTAGGCGACGGCGATGGGCTCAGTGCAGCCCATCGCGGGTACAAGCTCCTCATGCAAAATCTGAACGTAGGTCTCATACAGCGCAGTATTCATTTTTGCTCTCCCATCTCTCATTGCGGGCGTGCGGTCTCTCCTCCGCTCGTTACCCGCTTCTCTCTCCACCCATTGTATCGGAAATGCGGTTACAATGCAATGGACTTTCCACGTTTCACGCACAAAAAGGCGATATCCGGTCGGATACCGCCTTTTTGATGCTATTCCGCTCTTACAAACCGTAAATTTCGCCGTACTTTTCCTCAAGGTACTGCGTGTAGACCGTCGGGTCGAACTTTTCGCCAAGCGCCTGCTCCAAGAGCGCGCCGGGCTTTTTGAGGCAGCCGTACTGCCAGATGTGCTCGCGGTTCCACGCGTTGATGGGCGCAAAATTGCCGGTCTTGAGGCACTTGTCCACATCGACCGTCTCTCTCATCTTGCGAAGCAGCTGTGCGCCGTAGGCGCTGCCGAGCGCGTAGGACGGGAAGTAGCCGATGCTGCCGCCCGACCAATGGCTGTCCTGTAGCACGCCGTGTTTGTCGTCCGGCACGTCGACGCCGAGGTATTCCTTGTAAAGGCGGTTCCACTCGCCCGGCAGGTCGTGTACCTTGAGCTCGCCGTGCATCACGCGCTTTTCGAGCTCGTAGCGCACCATGACGTGCAGGCTGTAGGTGACCTCGTCGGCCTCGGTGCGGATGAGGGACGGCTCCGCCTTATTGATGGCGCGGTAGAATTCCTCCGCCGTGTGGCCGCTCAGCTCGGGGAACAACTCGCAGAGCTTCGGGAACACGAAGCCCGTGAAGGCGCGCGAGCGGCCGAGCAGATTTTCATAGAAACGGCTCTGGCTCTCGTGGATGCCCATGGAGACACCGCCGTCGAGCACCGTATAGGCGAGATCATCCGCGCTGCCGGTGTCATAGAGCGCGTGGCCGCCCTCGTGGATAACGGAGAACATCGATGAGGCAAAATTCTCCTCCAAATAGTGCGTCGTGATGCGCTCGTCAAAGTGCGAACCGAGCGACGTCGTAAACGGATGCTCGGTCGTGGACAGGCCGACATGGTCCAAATCGAGGCCCATCGTGCGCATCAGGTAGTCGGAAAGCTGCGCCTGCTTCTCCTCGGGAAAATGGCCGTGCAGCATCGCGTCGTCGACCTGCGGCTTTTCCTTGATCTTCTTGAGAAGTGGCACGATGTGCTCGCGCAGCGTCGCAAAGAATTCGTCGCACTGCGCCATCGTCAGCCCATCCTCATACTCGCTGAGCCAGTAATCGTAGGGGTCCTTCTCCGGTGCGCAGTAGTGTGCGAAGCGGATGTTGGTCTCGAAAATTTTCTCAAGCACGGGCTCGAAGAGGGCGAAGTCGCTCGTCTCCTTCGCGCGGTGCCAGACGTCGTCGGCCTCGACAAGCAGCTGCTGGTAGGCGACGTACTCGTCCATCGGGATCTTCTGCATATTGCGGATGTCCTTGATGAGCAAAAACACCATGCGCTGCTGCTTTTCGTTGAGCTCGGACTTGTGCGCGTCGAGGAATTCGAGCAGCGCGACGGTCTCCCCGCCAGTCGTAAGCTTGTAGTGCTCCTCGCTCAAAATACTCATGGTCTGGCCGCGGTTCGCCGCCGTGCCCTTGGGCGCGGTGGTCGCGCCGTCGTAAAAGAGCAGGCCCATGGCATGGCCGTAGGCCGCGAGCTTGGCCTGCAAAGCCATCAGGGACTTGATCGCTTCATCGAGAGTCATGATGATCTCCTCACTTTCTCTTTTTCTGTGAAAATATCATAGCATGAAAGGGGCTTGCTGCGCAAGGGGGACGCTGAGGTTCTCCCCCTGTGGCCGCGCAGAAGAGGGGGCATTCTCTCGCGTGAGAGAATGCCCCCTTGTACCCCCCAAGCGAACGCGAGGGGAGTTCCCCTCGACCCCCGACATTGGCAGTTTGCCGTTTGAAGATCTGCGCAGCCTGCGGCATCGAATGCCTGCCAAGTGTGGGTGCTATACGATTTGAGTTGCTTCTATTACCCGCTGCCGCTCTGCCTGTATGAGCGAAAAATTCATCATTTCACTATTTTTTCTCTCACGGTTTCGCAAGCATCTGCACTGACGACCCCCTGTTCTTTCAGCAGTGCCAGCACTGAAGCAAGCGCATCCTGCGGATCACACCAGACATCCGGAGCATAGCCCCTGTGATCGACATTTTCTCCGTCCCCATAGAGGAAAAGCGTTGACCCAAAGCGCACACCGATGCCGGTATATGGCAATGTAAAGGTGCTGATATTTCCGCAGAGCTGGTATCCCGCCGTGTTGCTGCCGACAATGAGCACATTGTCAAGCGTTTTCAAAAGCTGTACCGCGCCCTCGCCGGATGAGCCGCAATGATCGTCAACCAACACGATGATCGGAATATCATTTTCATACCAGGTCCCGTGGACTTCACGGGCAAAGCAAGTTCCCTCATCTTCCGGCAGCAGACTCTCGCTGTTTTCCGCAGCAAAAAGGGCGCTGTTTTTCTGCGCATACAGCATGGAGGTCTCAATACTGTTCTGCGTTCCGAGGAAACTCTGTATCCACTTTCTCGGCCAACTGTCCGAGCCGCCAACATTGCCGCGCAGGTCATAGATCACCGCTTTGCTCCCGCGTGCTTTTGCCCCTTCCCGAGCATAGCGTGCAAGCATATTATCATATGTGCCGGAAACAAAGCTGCGGAGGGAAACATAGGTAAGACCGTCTTCCTGTATCAGGCGGTAATCCAGCGTGCCGAGGTCAACATCAAGCGGCTGACTCTCCGTCCAGTCAAGGCGATAGATTTTCGCCTTTCCAGAAGAATTTTTCAGTGTGACACTGCTCTGCACGGCGTCCTTCCGCAGCGCAAAAAGCGTCGGCTGATAAACAATGCGTCCGTCTTGCAGAAGCGTCGGCTGCACGCTGACATGTTCATCGGAGAAGCTACTCAATGTCCACCTCTCCCCGTCATTCACCATATAATAGCTGCCGTTGACATCCTTTGAAAAATAGAAGCCGTCGGCAAAGAAGTATTCATATCGCACCTGCGCTTCGATCTCTTCCGCCGCCGGTTCATAAATCACGGCATGCGCGTCGTGCGCAAGCATGAATGCGAGAGATTCCTGCAGTTTTTCTCCCAGCGCAGAAACTTTGATCTCATCATCCTGTGAGGAAAGCCATTGTGTCACAGCGTCCTCCGCTGCGTCAAACTTTTCCTGCCCAAAGTATTCGTAAGCGCCGTAAGCGCTTTGCAGCGTGCGGAACAGCAGGGAAACATCAGACTGCGCCTGTTCTTTCGACACCGTCTCCATCGCGGCATGACCTCGTAAAAGGCTCTCCACCTCGCTCTCGCTCAGCAGCCCTGCCGAGGCGGGGTCATCCGAAATCGCATCGGCAAAATCAGCCGCAGAGGGAACGTGCTCCAGTTCTGCGCGGTGAGTTTGTGAAGTCTCCACCATCAAAAAAGAAAGCTCTTCTCCTTCCGGAGCGTAGGAAAAGTCCAACGTCTGCGGTGCGCCGCAGGCTGACAAAAGCAGCAGCAAAACTATTGTGCTGCATATAGCAAATCTTTTTTTCACAAATTATCCCCCTATGGAAAGTATGAAGGTATCATAGCAAATTAAAAACCTGTTTTCAATCATTGACAGGGAACGTTCTTATAAAAAACAGGACACCCAGTTCGGATGTCCCGTATCTATTTGGCCTACCGAAGCAAAAAACAACGCTTTTGCGCCGTACAAGCGTTTTGCGCAGCAAAACCTTGGCGGAGGGCGAATTCACTTCGCCCGAGCATTTTAATTTCCTGCCGGAATCCAAAAAAGAGGTCATAACTTACGTTGTGACCTCTTTTTTGGAGCGGGCGACGAGGCTCGCTCGCGGTGTTATCACACCGCGACACGCACAGCGGGCACCAAACGCCCCACTGGGGCGTTTTCTCGCTTCGCTCGCGCCCTGTTCGCCCCTCTGCCCGCTGGAGCCAAAAAATAAAGGCATGACTTACGTCATGCCTTTATTTTTTGGAGCGGGCGACGAGGCTCGAACTCGCTACCTCCACCTTGGCAAGGTGGCGCTCTACCAGATGAGCTACGCCCGCGGAACAAGATGTACTATACCAGACATTTTTCGCTTTGTCAAGCATAGATTTTAGGATTCTGTTGCAAAATGCAGGGGGCTGTGATACACTTGCCCGGTAAATCGTATTTTTCAGGAGGCAGTCATGGCCACTTTACAGGAAGAGATCTCCCGCCGCCGGACGTTTGCGATCATTTCGCATCCGGACGCCGGTAAAACCACGCTGACGGAAAAGTTCCTGCTTTACGGCGGGGCGATCGCCCAGGCGGGCGAGGTCAAGGGCAAGCGCGAGCGCGCGGCGAAGTCCGACTGGATGGAAATTGAAAAGCAGCGCGGCATTTCCGTCACGTCGTCAGTCATGCAGTTCCAGCACGGCGGCTACTGCATCAACATCCTCGACACGCCGGGACATCAGGACTTCTCCGAGGACACGTACCGCACACTGATGGCCGCGGACAGCGCCGTCATGGTCATTGACGGCGCAAAGGGCGTCGAGCCGCAGACGCGCAAGCTCTTCAAGGTCTGTGCTCTGCGCAACATCCCCATCTTTACCTTTATCAATAAGATGGACCGCGAGACGCGCGACCCGCTCGAGCTCTGCGAGGAGGTCGAGCGCGAGCTCGGCATCGACACCTATCCCGTCAACTGGCCGATCGGCTGCGGCAAGGAGTTTGCCGGCGTGTACGACCGCGATAAGCGCTGCATCCTGCACTTCACCGATGCGGGTCACGCCAAAAAGGCGGGCATCACGGAAATCGAGCTCGACGATCCCGCGCTTGTCGACCTGATCGGTCAGGCCCGCCGCGACACGCTCGCCGACGAGGTCGAGCTGCTCGGCGCGGGCCGCGACTTTGACCTGGACGCCGTGCGCCACGGTAAGCTCTCCCCCGTGTTCTTCGGCAGCGCGCTCACGAACTTCGGTGTCGAGCCGTTTTTGAACGCGTTTCTGGAAATGACCACGCCGCCGCTGCCGCGCGTAAGCGACGCGGGCGAGGTGGACGTCTACTCCCCCGAATTCTCGGCTTTCGTCTTCAAGATCCAGGCCAATATGAACAAGGCCCACCGCGATCGTCTGGCGTTCATGCGCATCTGCTCGGGCAGGTTTGAGCGCGACACGGAGTATTTCCACGTCCAGTCGGGGCGCAAGATGCGCCTTTCCCAGCCGCAAACGATGATGGCCGCCGAGCGCGAGATCGTCGACGAGGCCTACGCGGGCGACATCATCGGCGTGTTCGATCCCGGTATCTTCTCGATCGGCGACACGATCACGATGCCCGGCAAAAAGTTCCGCTTCTCCGGCATCCCGACGTTTGAGCCCGAGCACTTCATGCTCGTCTCACCCAAGGACACGATGAAGCGCAAGCAGTTCGTCAAGGGCGTGGAGCAGATCGCGCAGGAGGGCGCCATCCAGATCTTCAAAATCCCCGACAGCGGCTTTGAGGACGTGGTCGTCGGCGTGGTCGGCACGCTGCAGTTCGACGTGTTCGAATACCGCATGAAAAACGAGTACGGCGTCGACCTGCGCATGAGCGGCCTCCCCTATGAGCACCTGCGCCTGATCCGCGAGTGCCCGTGCGACGTGAAGGACCTGATGCTCTGCTCGGGCTCCCGCGTGCTCGAGGACTTCAAGGGCCGCAAGCTCATCGCCTTCGGCGGCGAGTGGAGCGTGGGCTTTCTCACCAAGCACAACGAGGGTCTTATCCTCGACGACTGGCTCAGCGTGTGATTTTGCCCGAAAATCGCAAAAACATCAAAAGGAGCGCGGTTTCCGCGCTCCTTTTTGTCTGCTTTTTTGTCGAAAAAAGGTCAAATTCTCTGTTGGCAAACGTTAAGAACGCGTATATAGTGTGAGCTGTAAAAAAAGAGTAGGTGCAGCCGCTTCGACCGCATCTCAAACGATAATAGCAAACCCGGTGAAAACCGGCGACGCAAAGCTATAGGGCCTTACCCCTGGGAACAGGGCTGGCTGCCAGCTACCGAAAGGAGATCGCCGTATGAAACGGCTGTTTCGTCATGCCTGCGCTATGCTCGCAGTGTTTCTTGTCATGTCCCTGTTCACGGTTGTGAACGCCAGCGCTGCCAATGGCACCACCATTGACACCACGAATGCCAAGTATGGTTTCGTCACCGTCAACTACACCTCCAATGCCAAATTGAAGGTCGGCATCCAGTACGGCAGCGAAAAGGTGTCCTACAAGAATTGCCCGAGCGGCAAGGACGCCATCTTCTCCCTCGAGCAGGGCGACGGCACCTACACCATCTTCCTCTGCGAGAACATCTCCGGCACGACCTACCGCGTTGTGACCAGCAAGAAGGTCAACGCCAAGATTGAAAACGCCTACGCCCCTTACCTCATCGCCACGACCGACGTGCAGTTCACCTCCGGCGACGATGTGTGCAAGAAGGCCGCTGAGCTCTGCAAGGACGCCAAGACCGACATGGACAAGGTCACCGCGATCTACAACTACATCGCCGGTCACTACACCTACGACACCAAGCTCGCGAGCGACATCACCTCCGGCAAGGTCAGCAAGTACATCCCCGACACCGCTGCCACCCTGAACAGCAACAAGGGCATCTGCTACGACCTCGCGTCCCTCTTCGCCGCCATGTGCCGCAGCCAGGACATCCCCTGCACCCTCACCAAGGGCTACGTCGGCAGCAGCTACCACGCCTGGAACAAGGTCAACGTCAGCGGCAACTGGTACCAGATCGACATGACCTATGCCGTCACCAAGCGCGTCATCAACGAGACCACCTTCGCCGGTTGCGTCTCCCCCCTGACCTACTCCCAGCAGAGCGACACGCTCGCCGTGTCCGCGGTGGCGTAAAATATCACAATTCGTCGAAGTACGGCGGCACCGGCCGCTATGTTGCGCTGGTCGATTTCAATACAAACGCAACAGTAGCAGACGCGGGCTGGCAGGATGTTTCCACCGAGGCGGGTTATACCGCTATTCTGACCGCCATCAACGACCTGAAACCCGACGGCGGCACCAATCTGGATGACGGTCTGCAAAACGCAAACCTGTTATTTGCAAAATCTAATGTTCAGGAGATTGACTCCAAGAACATTATCGCTCTGACCGACGGTGAGCCGACGTACTATATGACGAAGGATATTTTTGGCAACCCCACCGTTGGAGGTTTCGGCAACTCATGTACTAAGGAGGTCTTCGAGGCAACCGCGAATACAGCTGCATCTATTTGCAATAGTGGAACTACGCTCTACTCCATCTGCTTTGGTGCTGCCAACGAGGAAGTGAAGAATCCTAACACAGGTGCATATATCAGTCTCTTCGAATATCTGAACACCTATATCGCCCTCAACAAGACCTACTCTGCTAATGACTTCTCCGGGTTGAAGGACGCTTTCGACGCGATCTCCTCAAGCATCACCTCCGGTCTTTCCAGCGGCACGGTCCACGACTCGCTGCCTGACGGCGTGACCTGCATCAGCGGTGATTTCGAAGGAAACTGGAATTTGACCGGTGCTACCGGCGAGCCGGGCGAGGGCGGCGTTACCACTTACACCTACACCAAGACCTACACCGTCAAGATCGACCCCACGGCAGTCGATGCCGAGCGGTACGATGGCTACTACCCCCTCAACGGTCCCACGACCCTGACGGTCAAGGGTAGCAATGACGAGGATGTCACCATCGACTTCCCCATCCCCGCCGGTAAAGTCACATTGCAGAAGTACAATCTGACCATCAACTACAAATACGCCGATGGTACTGAGGCTAAGCCGACTCACACCGAGTCCCTCACGTATGGCAGCTCCTACAGCGTTGCCAGCCCCCTGATCACCGGCTACACCGCTGACAAGCTTACTGTCTCCGGCAGCATGCCCGATAGCGATGTCACGGTCGATGTTACCTTCACTGCCAAAGATTACACCGTCACCTACGAGTCCAACGGCGGCAGCACGGTTCCTTCTCAGACCGTTAAGTACAACGAAACGGCTAACAAGCCCGCCGACCCCACCAGGAGCGGCTACACCTTCGCTGGCTGGTACACCGAGGAGAAGCTCACCAACAAGTACGACTTTGCTACTCCCGTGACCGGGAACATCACCCTCTACGCCAAGTGGACGCGCAACTACACCCCGCGCCCCTACACGCCGCCCACCGTCGTGATCCCCGATGATGCGCTCGGTCTGAACACGACGGATCACTTCGCCTATATCGTCGGTTACGGCAACGGTGAGGTCCGCCCGCAGAACAACATCACCCGCGCCGAGGTCGCGACCATCTTCTTCCGTCTGCTGACCGACGACGTCCGCGACGAGAACCTGACCAAGACCAACCGCTACTCCGACGTGGCCGCCACCTCCTGGTACAACACCGCGGTCTCGACCCTCAGCTCCATGGGCATCATCACGGGTTATCCCGACGGCACGTTCCGCCCGAACGCCGCCATCACCCGCGCTGAGTTCGCCGCCATCGCCGCCCGCTTTGATAACGACGGCGACAAGACCGCTGCGAAGTTCAGTGACATCGCAACCCACTGGGCCAAGGATGAGATCAGCATCGCCTACAACAACGGCTGGATCACCGGCTATCCTGACGGCACGTTTGGTCCCCAGCGCGACATCACCCGTGCCGAGACCATGACGCTCGTCAACCGCGTCCTCAACCGCCAGCCCGAGACCGAGGACGATCTCCTCCCGAACATGACGGTCTGGACGGACAACGCGAACCCGAAGGCCTGGTATTACCTCGCCGTTCAGGAAGCGACGAACAGCCACTACTACAAGTTCAAGACGAACTCCAAGTATGAGAAGTGGACCGAGCTGCGCGAGACCCGCGACTGGACGCTGCTCGAAAAGTAGGCCAAAATCCCTCCACCCCCTATTGTAAAAGGAAGAACCGCTCGCAAGAGCGGTTCTTCCTTTTTTGCACTCCCCTCGCGATCTCAAAATCCATTGACAAAGCGAGCGTCCCTGTGTATCATATCAACATACTTATAAGATAGGATTTATCTCAATGGCCACTATTTACGCGGACAACGCCGCGACGACCCAAATGAGCCGTGCCGCGATCGACGCCATGCTCCCCTATCTGGAGACGATCTATGGCAACCCCTCAAGCCTGCATTCCGTCGGCCAGCAGGCGGCCGGGGCGCTGCTCAGCGCGCGCGACCGCATCGCAAAATGCCTGAACGCCTCCCCGCGCGAAATTTACTTCACCTCCGGCGGCAGCGAGGCCGACAATCAGGCCATCCTCTCCGCCGCGCGCCTCGGCGAACGCAAAGGCAAAAAGCACATCATTTCGACCGCATTCGAGCACCACGCCGTGCTGCACACGCTGAAAAAGCTTGAAAAAGAGGGCTTCACCGTCGAGCTTCTCCCCGTCGGCCCCATCGGCACCGTGACGGCGCAGCAGGTGAAAGACGCCATCCGCGAGGATACGTGCCTGGTTTCCGTCATGTACGCCAACAACGAGATCGGCTCCATCCTGCCGATCAGCGAGATCGGCGCCGTCTGCCGCGAGGCGGGCGTGCTGTTCCACACCGACGCCGTGCAGGCCGCGGGGCATCTGCCCATTGACGTCAAGGCGCAGAACATCGACCTGCTGTCACTCTCCGCGCACAAGTTCCACGGGCCGAAGGGCACCGGCGTGCTGTACGCCCGTCAGGGTGTCTTCCTGACGAACCTCATCGAGGGCGGCGCGCAGGAACGCGGCAAGCGCGCGGGTACGGAAAATCTTCCCGCCGTCATGGGCATGGCTGCGGCGCTCGAAGATGCCTGCGCACACCTCGACGAGAATGCGAAAAGGGTCAGCGCCCTGCGCGACCGCCTGATCGACGGCCTGTCCAAAATCCCGCACAGCGCACTCAACGGCGATCCCGTGAATCGCCTCCCCGGCAACGTGAGCTTCTGCTTCGAGGGCGTCGAGGGCGAGAGCCTGCTGCTTCTTCTCGACGCAAAGGGCATCTGCGCGTCGTCCGGCAGCGCGTGCACGTCCGGCTCGCTCGACCCAAGCCACGTACTACTGGCCATCGGCCGCGTGCACGATGTGGCGCACGGCTCGCTGCGCCTGAGTCTGTGCGAGTGGAACACCGACGAGGAAATCGACCGCATCCTCGATGCCGTGCCCGAGGTCGTAGAATACTTACGCGGCATGTCCCCGCTGTGGAAGGACCTCGTCAGCGGCAAAAAGCAGTTCGCTCTATAAAAGCACGGCAAAATAAGGCAAAACGATAAATGCGGCATCGCTTCTCACAGGGGACATTCCCTGCGCCAATGCTCATGTACGGTAAGGAAGCAAGCAACCGAAAACAAGAGATAGACCGCC
>OBLO01002633.1_pt1 | contig 13668 bp, 10 predicted proteins | sample 1519401 | NCBI WGS metagenome assembly OBLO01 (sample SAMEA2602897, study PRJEB22501) | metagenome | reverse complement strand
AGCCAAAGTCCGTGCTTGCACGAGACCTTGGCGTTGCTAAGCGCCAGTGGCGCTTGTTTAGCAACGACCGAAACGGAGTGTAGAGGTCGCGATAACTTGAGAAACTCGCGGAGCGTGTTTCTCATAGTTTTTATAGAAAGGTGTGTGGTGGTGTGGAACGAATGAGAAAGTATCGTGTATGGCTGACGGCAGCATTGGTGATTAATCTGGTTGTTTTGTTTGGGTTTGTGATGAATTGTTATCAGACGAGAAAAAATGAAGTGGATCAGAAGCTGACGAAGGTGTCGGCGGATGTAGCCAGGCTGCAGTATGTGATGCCGGTGGGAATGCCGGTGGGGCTTTATATTCACACGAAGGGTGTGATGGTTCTGGGAACGGGAAAGGTGACAAACCTGGAGGATGATGTGCTGGAGCCGGCAAAGACGGTGTTTCGGGAGGGGGATTATATATTAAGTATAAACGGCACGACCCTTCGAAATACCAGTCAGGCGATGAGTCTGATCCAATCCTGTAAAGGGAAAATGCTCAGTTTTGAGGTACTTCGGGATGGAAAAAAGATCATGCTGACCATGAAACCGGTGGAAACAGCGGAAGATAGGTATAAGATTGGCGTATGGCTTCGGGATGACACGCAGGGAATTGGTACGATCACATATATTGATGCGGATCAAAATTTTGCAGCATTGGGACATGGCATTACGGATGTGGATACCGGAATTCTCATGGATATCAGTCATGGCATGGTCTATCAGTCTAATATTTTGTCGATTGTCAAGGGTTCCCAGGGAACACCTGGAGAAATTGTCGGCACTATCGACTATCAGAAAAAGAATCGCATTGGGACGATAAACGATAACAGCAGCTGCGGTATTTTCGGCACGGTGGATCGGGATTATCTGGCTTATGATCCGGAGAAAGCCGTACCTGTGGCCGATCCGGAGGAAGTGACAGAAGGTCCGGTACAAATTGTCTGCACAATGAACGGTGAGACAAATCGTTATGCGGCCGAAATTCGGAAGATTGACAAAAACAACAAAGATCACAAAAATTTTGTTCTGCAGATTACAGATGAACAGCTGCTGGAAAAAACAAACGGTATTCTGCAGGGGATGAGCGGCAGCCCTGTGATTCAGAATGGAAAGCTGGTAGGGGCTGTCACCCATGTCTTTGTCAATGAGCCTACTAAAGGATATGGCATTTTTGCCGAAAATATGCAGAATGCTGAAGAATAAATGGAAAACGGATAATCTATATTTCTGTGGGGACAAATGAATTCAGCGACTATCAATGGCGATATCGGGGCCGGATAGTCGCTTTTTTGCGTTGTAAAAAGATCATGGGCAGCAAATTTGGAAAATGTGCGGATCACGTTTTGAGGGATTATCCGAAAAGGAATCTTCTGCTAACTGGCAAAGGTATCCATAATATGGTAGAATAATTTTGTAGCTGATGATTCAGGCCTGAAGATGTTGTTGGTCATCAGGCCTTGAAAGTCTGTGAAGGAGGAACTGCCTATGGCTCAAAACCTGATTTTAGTTGCAATTGTTTTATTTTTATGTTTGATGGCCGAGAAGCTGTCAGGAAAAGTCGGCATGCCGGCGTTGATTCTGTTTATGGGTGTGGGGATGCTGTTTGGCAGTGACGGTATTCTTCGGATTGCCTTTGATGATTATGGGCTGGCACAGAATATCTGCCTTATCGCCCTCTGTTTTATCATGTTTTACGGCGGTTTCAATATGAAATGGAGCGCAGCAAGACCAGTGGCCGTCAAAGCCATCTGTCTTTCTACTATTGGTGTTGTTGTGACAGCCGGCCTGACAGCGGTATTCTGCTTGGTGGTTTTGAAGTTTGATTTCGTCGATGCCTTCCTGATGGGGGCTGTGTTATCATCAACGGATGCAGCCAGCGTCTTCTCGGTATTGCGAACGAAAAAACTGAATTTAAAGGATGGTACGGCGTCTATTCTTGAGATGGAGAGCGGCAGTAACGACCCGGTGGCTTATCTTTTGACAATGATCGGTATCATGATGAAAACAGGCGGAAGTCTCAGCTCCCTGCCCTATATGATTTTTGCCCAGGTGGTGTTCGGTTTGGCTATCGGCGCAGCGGCTGCTTCCCTTGGCATTCTTTTACTGAAAAAGGGAACAATGCAGGCAGCAGGCATGGATATGATCCTTGTGATCGCCCTGGTGATGATTGCCTTCGGTTTATCTGAGGCCATCGGCGGCAATGCATTTCTGACGGTTTATCTTATGGGTATATTGCTGGGAAACAGCAATATCAGAGGCAAAGAAACGCTGATCCCGTTTTTTGACGGAATGACCGGTCTGGCTCAGATTGTTCTGTTCTTCTTGCTGGGGCTTTTGTCCTTTCCGCACAAGCTGCCGCAGATTTTCTTTGTATCCCTGGCGATTGCCATCGTACTGACGGTGATCATCCGTCCGGCTACGGTATTTCTGATTATGAAGCCTTTTAAATGCAGCAGCAGGCAGTGCCTGATGATCTCCTGGGCAGGGCTTCGAGGTGCGGCTTCCATCGTGTTTGCCATTATGGTGATCGCAGCAAGTTCGTCATCATCAGATACATTGTTTCATACAGTATTTATGGTGGCTCTTTTATCCGTTGCCATACAGGGAACTTTGCTGCCATTTGTAGCAGAGAAGCTGAAGATGGTGGATGACAGCTGCGATGTCCGTATGACTTTTAATGATTATAAGGAAGCATCAGAAATTACCATGATGCAGATGGAAATCCCGGAGGGACATAACTGGGAGAATCGTCTGGTGAAAGATGTCAGCATGCCTACAGGTTCATTGGCTGTGATGATCAAACGTCATGGAGAAACATTGATTCCCGGTGGTGATACAAGGATACTGGCAGGCGATACCATTGTTCTCAGTGTTCCGGCCTATGAGTCCGGCGGTCAGGAACATCTTGAGGAGCAGGAGATTACCCCAAAGCATCGCTGGTGCAATAAAACCATTGCGGAGCTGATGCTTCCTCACGGAACGCTGATCGTACTGGTGCGCCGGGATAATGAAAATATCATCCCAAATGGGCAGACAGAGATTCTGGAAGGGGATCATGTGGTGATCTACCGATAAGTGGGGTACATGGATTATTGAATATTGAAAGGAAATAGAATAGATGATAAAGAATATTGTTTTTGATATGGGGAATGTTCTTGTGGCTTATGATGGCCGCAAGGTATGTAAACATTACATAAAGGATAAAAAGGACAGGAAACGCGTATTTACGGCAATTTTTCAGTCACCGGAATGGGTTTATCTGGACATGGGCATGATTCCGGAAGAACAGGCTGTTGACCAGATGTGTGCCCGTCTGCCGAAGCGGCTTCATGAAGCGGCAAGACTGTGTATGCGGGATTGGCATCTCTATAATATGAAGCCCATCAAAGCAATGATTCCAGTCATCCAGGACCTGAAAGCGCGTGGTTTCAAACTGTATATCTGCTCCAATGCCTCCCTGCGTCTGCCGATGTGCTATCAGGAACTGCTGCCGGAAGTTGACAGCTTCGACGGCATCCTTTTCTCAGCAGAAGAAAAACTGTTAAAGCCGCAGAAAGAAATCTATGAGCGTTTATTTGAAAAATTCAACATTAAACCGGAAGAGTGCTACTTCATTGATGACCTTCAGCTCAACATCGACGGCGCCGCAGCCTGTGGCATGAAAGGCTACTGCTTTGCAGACGGAAACGTAGAAAAACTGCAGAAAGCCCTGGAAAGCCTCAATAAAGACAGTTAATAGATCGAATGCCGTTAAGATTCGGGCTCATATTCTGTGCTGATGGCAAGATTGATTTTGAAAAAAATTAACGGGACGGCGCTTATATATTTTGGATTGAGTGCAATCAGGCAATAAAAATAGAATCCCGCAGGATTAATTCGGTCCCAGGTGTTTCAACGCCTGTCGGTACTTAGACAGTGTTTTATACTGTCTTATGTACCGCTACTGGCGTTGGCAGTGCAAACGTGCCTGGGATGAATTAATCCTGCGGGATTCTGTAATTGAAAGACCGGGATTGCACTCATCTTAATACTTAGAGCGCCGTCCCCTTTGTTTTATTCAAACACAATCTTGCTGTATTTTTTCTTGCCGCGCCGTACGACAAAGTCTTCTTTCATGATGTCTTCCGGTGTGTAAGCTGCTTTAAAATCAGTAACTTTTTCACCATTGACGGTAACACCGCCCTGCTGAACATTACGTCTTGCTTCGGAACGTGTCGGGCAGAGGCCTGCAGCTACAAGGATACCGAGGATATCGACGCTGCCGTCTCTTAAGTCTGCTTCTGTCAGTGTTGTGGTTGGCATATCAGCAGCGCTTCCTGCTGAGAACAGTGCACGGGCACTTTCCTGAGCCTTTGTGGCTTCTTCTTCACCGTGAACAAGCTTAGTCAGTTCAAAAGCGAGGATTTCCTTAGCCTGATTTAACTGGCTGCCTTCCCATTTATCCATTTCGTCAATCTGTTCAAGCGGCAGGAAAGTCAGCATACGCAGGCATTTCAGAACATCTGCATCGCCGACATTTCTCCAGTACTGATAGAAGTCGAATGGAGATGTCTTATTAGGGTCAAGCCATACAGCACCGGACTGAGTCTTGCCCATCTTCTTGCCTTCTGAGTTCAGAAGCAGTGTAATTGTCATAGCAGATGCATTCTTGCCGAGCTTACGGCGAATCAGTTCTGTACCGCCCAGCATGTTGGACCACTGATCGTCACCGCCGAACTGCAGGTTACAGCCGTATCTCTGGAATAACTCATAGAAATCGTAGCTCTGCATGATCATGTAGTTGAATTCCAGGAAGCTTAATCCGCGTTCCATACGCTGCTTGTAACATTCAGCTGTCAGCATACGGTTGACAGAGAAGTGGGCACCTACGTCACGAAGCAGCTCGATGTAGTTTAAGTTCATCAGCCAGTCAGCGTTGTTGACCATCAGTGCTTTGCCGTCTGAAAAGTCAATGAAACGGGACATCTGTTTCTTGAAACAGTCAACATTGTGCTGGATGGTTTCAGGTGTCATCATCTGACGCATATCTGTACGGCCGGATGGGTCACCGATCATAGCTGTACCGCCGCCGATTAAGGCGATTGGACGGTTGCCTGCCATCTGCAGACGTTTCATCAGGCAAAGTGCCATGAAATGGCCGACATGAAGACTGTCAGCGGTCGGGTCAAAACCGATGTAGAAAGTTGCCTTTCCGTTGTTGATCAGTTCCTTGATTTCTTCTTCATCTGTAACCTGGGCGATCAGGCCTCTGGCTACCAGTTCATCATATAAAGTCATGAGAAGTTCTCCTTTCAAAATTGTATGAAATAAAAAAACCCCCGTCCTGTATAAGGACGAGGAATAACTCGCGGTACCACCTTAATTGAACAGCTATTCGCATAACTGTACTCATCAAGTATCTGTCAATACTTGTGCATACTAACGGTTGCATTCCGTCGCAGCCTACTTGGAATCGTTCGGTGCGCAGCTTGTGAAGGTATTCAGCGATAGCTTCCCCTCTGCCTTCCACCAACCGGCAGCTCTCTGGATGTTCCACTATAGCTTACTTATTTCAGTCATTGCCTTTGAAATATCTGTTTAACATTATAAAGCATAAAAAGTTTTTGTCAATACTATTTTGGAGGAGATTGTATATTGAACAGTTACGATAAGTTATAATAAAAAAGTGAATCGGACTATTTGGCCAGGTTCAATCCCAGATATAGCATTACCGCATCCTTGAATGCTCTTGGATTCAGCCCGGATTTCCTGAAAATATGATTCAGTTTATATTGCAGTGTATTTTTGTGTATAAAAAGTTGTCGGCTTGTCCCGGACAGGGACATATCATTTTCAAAGTAAGCAGTGAGAAGATGACGTTCGTTTTCATCCAGAGTGGATAAAGTCTTGGTGAGAAATTCGGCTTTTTCCAGTGGATTCAGCCCGGAGAAAATAAGCTCAAGGCCAAGATCATCAAAGAAAATATACCCCTCCGTCTGAGCTGTAAAATGTTTCATAGCGGTGACAGCTGTCTGATAGGAATCACACAATTGATAGACAGAGGTCATTTTTCCGACCGTCATTTTCAGGGATGTTTGATGATCCTTTGCAAAGCGTTCCAGAATATATGCGTTGTGTTCCAATTGTGACGGCAAAACGACAGCAGTATATTCATTCGGATAATAAAAGGTATATAGTCTTATAGAAAGCATTTCAAAAAACTGATGGATTTTCTGTTCCAGCAGAGAAAGATTGTCGGAAGGACTTTCAGCAGCTGCACGAATCAGCAGGATCCGGTATTTTTGGGTAATATTGATGCCGCATTCTTTCAGACATGCATTAAGATAATCCATGTTGGCAGAAGCCTGGTGGATCAGTGCGTCCATAGCGAAATGACGCTTGTCTGCCTGATTGCGGCTGATGGTGTTCAGTTCCCGTTCACGGATCAGCAGATGCGTGATGCGCTCCGCCAGATGGGCATATTTGCGGACTTCATCCGGCTGTCCGGTAATGCCGATTACGGCCATGAAGGTCTGATTGTAGTAAACAGGCAGGTTGATGCCCATGCGTGTGCCGTGAAAATTATCATCGGCCCGGACTTCAATCGTTTCGCCTGTAAGTGCTGCCTGATGGCCGATTTCATGAAAGGTGCCGACTCTTTCCGGGTCCGTACTGGCAAAGATAATACCGTACTGGTTGATAAAATTTACATCCCGTCCGCAGACGTCTTTCACGGTATTGACGACCTGGGCGGCAAGGGTTCTGTCGATTTTAAACATAGGGTACCTCCGATTGATAATGCTACAAGTATACCATAGCTATTTCTTGCACTTTCATTGATAATAACGATTTTCATATTATGAACCTGTCATTGCGATGGATTAGTTAGAGCTATTTTATCATAAAGTAGTATAAATAACAATTTATACAAGATGTATACAAGAAAATTGTTCTGTATAACATATATACAGAGTGTCAAAAAGGATATACTTTCAGTAAGAAAATAAAAACGGCAGAGTGCATCTCGGTTAGCGGATGCAGTCAATGGACAGAAAAATGTATGGAGGTATCAACAAATGAGAGCAGTGATCGCAATCGATTCTTTGAAAGGCAGTTTAAGTTCTATTGAGGCAGGGCAGGCCATTGCGGAGGGCATCAGAAAAGCGGATGCCAAGGCAGATGTGGTCATCCGGCCGTTGGCAGATGGCGGAGAGGGTACCGTGGAGGCTCTTGTATGCGGCATGAATGGGACATTACAGCATGTGAAGGTGACAGGCCCATTGGGTGAGCCGGTTGTCTGTGAGTACGGCATTATTGCTGAGACAAAGACCGCAGTGATTGAGATGTCAGGTGCAGCAGGTATTACACTTGTACCGGATGCAAAGAAGAATCCGCTTTATACAACGACTTATGGTGTGGGTGAAGTCATTCGTGATGCCATTGAAAAAGGATGCCGCAGATTTATTGTTGGTATCGGCGGCAGTGCCACAAATGACGGCGGTATTGGTATGCTGCAGGCATTGGGGTATGGTTTCCTTAACAAGGACGGCCAGCAGGTGCCTTTTGGGGCCATCGGTCTCAAGGAATTAGAGACAATTACAGATACTTACGTCCTGCCGGAGCTGGCGGAATGTGAATTCAAAATAGCCTGTGATGTGACGAATCCCCTTTGCGGTGAGAATGGCTGCAGTGCTGTTTACGGCCCGCAGAAAGGTGCCAATCCATCCATGATTATGGAGATGGATAAATGGCTTCGCTATTATGCAGCTCTTGCAAGGGAAAAATTTCCGAAAGCCAATCCGAATGAACCGGGGACAGGCGCAGCAGGCGGCCTTGGATTTGCATTTCTGACATTTACCAATGCAGTTCTTGAATCCGGCATCAAAATTGTTCTGGAAGAAACAAAACTGGAATCCTATGTCAAAGGAGCAGATGTTGTTGTAACAGGTGAAGGCAGATTGGATTTCCAGACAGCCATGGGCAAAGCCCCTGTGGGGGTTGCCGGGTTGGCCAAAAAATTTGACATTCCTGTACTGGCCTTTGCCGGCAGTGTGACAAAAGATGCCACAGAATGCAACAAAAACGGCATCGATGCCTTCTTCCCGATCCTTCGCGGTATCTCAACACTGGAAGAAGCCATGAAACCTGAAAATGCCAAACAAAACTTGACAGACACAGCAGAGCAGGCATTTCGTCTTTTCAATATTTGCCGCCAGGCCTAAACTTCGATGCAAAACGTTCAGGGATTTTGAATAGGAGCAGCAGGCCGTCCTTCAATGCAAGTGTGCTTGCACTGAAGGACGGTCTGCTGCTCCTGTTATCAAAGATTATAGATGTTTTGCAGTTGAAATATTTAAACCTGGACGGTAAAATAATTTTTAGTGATTATAAAATGAATGATGTGATAGATACGCAGAGGTTTTATGGAGGTTATGATGGAGAAAACGGTTTTGGTTGTGATTCCTGCAGAGGAGAGACATAAAGAGAAGTTGGAGCGTGCCGGTAAAGGCTGTCGTTTTGTTTATGAGACGCCGCAGACGGCGACAGAAGAAATGATTGAAGCAGCAGATGTGATTATCGGCAATGTGAAGCCGGACAGGCTGCATGAGCCGGAACGCCTGCAGTGGCTGCAGTTGAATTCTGCCGGCGCAGATGCTTATGTGAAGCCGGGGATTTTAAGAAGCACGACAATGTTGACAAGTGCCACAGGTGCTTACGGCAAGGCAGTGGCAGAGCACAGTTTTGCCATGCTTTTGATGCTGCAGAAGAAGCTGAATTTATACAGAGACGCCCAGACAAAGAACGAATGGAGCGATTTTGGTACAGTCACATCCATTACAGATGCCACAGTGCTTGTTGTGGGACTGGGCGATATCGGCCTGCATTTTGCCAGATTGGCCAGTGCTCTTGGCGCTCGTGTCATTGGTCTGAAACGCTCCATGGGACCATGTCCGGAAGGTGTTCATGAATTACATACCATGGACGAGCTGGATAACTTATTGCCGAAAGTGGATGTTGTAGCTTCCTTTGTACCGTCAACAGCGACTACATATCATATGTACACAAAAGAACGATTGATGGCCATGAAGGACACTGCCATCTTCTTAAACAGCGGAAGGGGAGACGCAGTGGCTTCAGAAGTCCTTTATGAAGCACTTTCTAAAGGCTGGATTGCCTCAGCGGGAATTGATGTCACAGAACCTGAACCGCTGTCGGCAGACAGCCCATTGTGGCAGCTGCCGAACCTGATGATGACACCGCATATATCCGGGCAGTTCCATCTTCCGGAGACATTTGAACGCATTGTGGATATTGCGGCTGCAAATTTGGAAGCTTATCTTAAAGAGCAGCCTCTAAAAAACCGAATTCAGTAATATTTAATTTTGGCATCTGACACCTGTTGGATGCCTTTTTTCTATTTAGTGATTGATACTTTGTGTAAAACATATAAATAACTTGCCTTCAACAGTATTTAATGCTACTATGGAATTGAAGTAAGCACTTTTCGTCTGAAGGTCTCTTAATGTTGTGAAGGGAGAGGGCATTATAGGAGCAGCAGATACAGTTACAAAGGCTTACATACGAAAAAACGAAGTATTCGCAGACGCATTCAACTACTTTATGTATGATGGAAGACAGAAGATTCAGCCGGAACAGTTAAGAGAATTGGATTCGACTGAGATTGCAATACTTTTGAATGAAAAAGATACGAAAGATAAAACGAATAAAGAAAAAGAAGCATCCGAGCAGAAGATGGTACAGAAGTACCGGGATCTTTTGAAAACGGCGACTATTATGGAAGATGGGGAAGCGACCTATGTACTGTTGGGGATAGAGAACCAGACAGAGGTTCATTATGCGATGCCTGTCAGAAATATGCTGTATGATGCTATGCAGTATAATCAGCAGGTTACAGAGATAGCGGAGAAACATAAGGGAAAAAAAGGCGGCAAGAGACAGCAGAAGATCAGCACCGGAGAGTTTTTGTCTGGATTTTATAAGAATAATAAATTAATTCCGGTTATTACATTGGTCTTGTTTTTCAATCCCGGTGAATGGGATGGCCCGAGGTCATTATTTGATATGTTGGATATATCAAATCCGATTTTTAAAAAATATGCACAGGACTATAAGATACATATTATCAGTCCGAAGGAGATTTTAGAGAGTGATTTGAAAAAATTCAGTTCCAGTCTGCGAGAGGTTATAGGATGCATAAAATATTCAAATGATAAAAATAAACTGGCAGCTTTCATACAAGATAATCCCAGAATGAATATAGAAGTTGAAGCAGCCAGAGTGCTTGAAGTTATCACCCATACACATATTAAGCGAGAGGAGGTTGATGATATGGGAAATGTGAATATGTGTAAGGCAATACAGGAAATGATACAAGACGGCAGAGATGAGGGAAGAGTCCAACTTTTGGTAACGCTTATTCAAAGCGGAGATATCAGTCTGCAAAGAGCTGCCGCACTTATGAATATGACTCCGGAGGAATTTCAGGAGAAAAGTAAGATGATTTCCTAATAGTATCAGCAGATGATAACTATTGGGGAGTTACAAATATTTAATAAAACATCAAAGAGACTGAAATGATTTGGAAAATGCTTTCACTTTATAAGGCTTCACAGATAGGATATGTAAAATATAATCCTGCCTGTGAAGCCTTTATATATTTACTGAAAATACAATGTGATGGATTAATCGCGCACTTTAATATGTGCTTCTCTCAGCTGTGTCTCAGTGACTACACCCGGTGCGCCGCACATGAGATCCTGTGCGTTGCCGTTCATTGGGAATGCAATCACTTCGCGAATGTTGTCTTCATTTTTCAGCAGCATGATCATTCGATCGACACCAGGGGCCATACCGGCGTGTGGCGGGGCACCAAACTGGAAAGCGTTGTAGAGTGCACCGAATTTCGTCTTCAGGTCTTCTTCGCTGTAGCCTGCGATTTCAAAGGCTTTGACCATGATATCCAGATCGTGGTTGCGGACAGCACCGGAGGAAAGCTCCACGCCGTTGCAGACGATATCATACTGATAAGCCAGGATATCTTCAGGGTTCATGGTGTTCAGTGCTTCAAGGCCGCCCTGAGGCATAGAGAATGGGTTGTGTGTGAAATCCATCTTCTTCTCGTCCTTGTTGTATTCATACATCGGGAAGTCGTTGACAAAACAGAAGCGGAAGGCATTCTTCTCGATCAGGTCAAGACGTTCACCCAGTTCGTTGCGGAGCTGTCCGGCAAAAAGGTTAGCACGTTCTTCTTTATCCGCAATAAAGAAAATCGTATCGCCCACTTCAAGACCTGTGAGTTCAGCAAATTCCTGCTTCATGTCATCAGGGATAAATTTGTCAATGGGGCCTTTATAACTATTATCTTCCATGACTTCTAGGTAACCAAGGCCGCCCATACCGATGGAAGTGGCGAATTTCAGCAGTTTCTCATGAAAACCCTTGGACATATCGGCATGAACCCTGATGGCACGGACGGTACGTTTCAGGAAAGGTTTGAATGTACATCTCTGAAAGAATTCTGTGACATCCATGATACGAAGCGGGTTTCTTAGATCCGGCTTGTCAGAGCCGAACTGCAGCATGGCATCCTTGTAGCTGATCACAGGATAAGGGGCAGCTGTGACAGAAGCACCTTCCGGTGCAAATTTTTCAAAAGTGGCTGTCAGAACTTCTTCACCTACACGGAAAACCTCTTCCTGAGTAGCGAAGCTCATCTCAAAGTCCAACTGATAGAATTCGCCCGGTGAACGGTCTGCACGGGCATCCTCATCACGGAAACATGGTGCGATCTGGAAGTATTTATCAAAACCGGAAACCATCAGCAGCTGTTTGTACTGCTGCGGAGCCTGAGGCAATGCATAAAAACGACCTTTGAACTTTCTGGATGGTACGATATAATCTCTGGCACCTTCAGGAGAAGAAGCGCAGAGAATCGGTGTCTGGATTTCAAGAAATCCCATCTCTGTCATCTTCTGACGAAGGAAGCTGATGACCTGTGAACGGAAAATGATGTTGTCTTTGACTTTCTGGTTTCTTAAGTCAAGATAACGGTACTTCAGACGGACATCTTCACGGATTTCCTTGGAAGTCATAATCTCAAAAGGCAGCTGGTGATAAACCTTGCCCAGCATATCGATGCTGTGAGCTTCAAGTTCGATAGTGCCTGTAGGAATCTTCGGATTGTAAGTCTCCTCATCGCGGTGGTCAATGACACCTTCGATGGAGATGCAGTTTTCTTTGGTAATACCGTCCAGGAGAGAAGTGTCTCTTAAAACAACCTGGAGGACACCGTACATATCTCTCAAATCAATAAAAGATACACCGCCGTGGTCACGGATATTTTCAACCCAGCCTGCGACACGGATGGTCTTGCCAACGTCGCTTTCGCTGATCTCATTTAAAATTCTGCTGCGGTAAATGTTTGGTGTTGTCATAATTGGTCCCCTTTCATTCTGTGATATTCAATCATATCTGCTGAGATGTCCAGGACGAAACGTATAACAAGTGCCTTGGCACATTCCTGCGCCTACAGCCTATTCCCTGCAAACTATGAGAAACACGCTCCGCGAGTTTCTCAAGTTATCGCGGCAGTCGCCAAGGTCTCGTGCAAGCACGGACTTTGGCTCGTTGCTCGCGTAAATAAAAAATCGCCCTGAACGATGATCGTTCAGGACGAATATAAAATCCGCGGTACCACCTGAATTACTGCAATGCAGTCTCTCAACAGAGGCAAAAACCTCCTGCTGTCTGACGTCCAGCTGACGGCGCACCTACTGGGCAAAATGCTGTTCAGATTGCGGCTGTTAAAGTGTTATTCACGCTGATTCATTCTGTGGGTTCTCACTCTCTCCACTCACTGGAAGCGATAAACAGCGCTACTTCTCTTCGTCATCGCCTTTAACTTTTCGTTAGCAGTATTATAGCCCTTGATAATTTATTTTGTCAACGTAAAAAAGTATAAAAAATTTAGGAAATTAAAGTGGTGATATAGTGAAAAATTACCTATACAACTAGAATAATTTACAGATATTTCCAGAAAATAAAAAAGGCCATTCGCAATTGTGCGAACAGCCTTTGAAAAATGTTCAGTGCAAACTATCAATCAAATCAATGATAGCATACACATTTAGTCCAAATGATGCTGCCAGTCGGCTTTGAACAGGAAGATCAGAAACAGGATGGTACTGCATCCCCATGTCAGCGGATAGGCCCAGGAAATCATCTGAAAGACCGGGAAGAACCGGAGTGCTGTGGTGACGTAGACGATACGCAGGCCGCACCAGAAAAGCAGCATTCCCGCCATTGGCACAACAGCATAGCCGCAGCCTCTCATCACACCGGCAGAGCAATGGGAAAAGGCCAGCAGGAAGAAAAACAGGCTGACAATGTGGGCGTGAATAGTGCCGTAGGCAACGGCTTCCTGTGTACTGCCGAAAATCTTCAGTGCATATGGAATAAAAAAGTAGATCAGAAGTCCGGTAACCTCAGCGGTGATCATGCCAAATAAGATGCCGAAAACGGCGCCCTTTTTGGCACGATGGTATTGCCTGGCTCCCAGGTTCTGACTGACGAAGGTCGGAAGTGCCATGGAGATCGGAAGAGCACACGTCTGAACTCCAGTCACCTTGTAATCTCGTAT
>OBLO01002631.1_pt1 | contig 13671 bp, 11 predicted proteins | sample 1519401 | NCBI WGS metagenome assembly OBLO01 (sample SAMEA2602897, study PRJEB22501) | metagenome | reverse complement strand
AAGCAATTAATAGTTTTATACTTATTTCTGGTTATTTTCTTTGTAAGCAGACATTAACATGGAAACGATATGTTAAATTGCTCTTTGAAATTTTATTTTATTCCTATATTATTCAGCTAATCTTTTGGAGTACAGGTTATGAAGCCTTTACATTGGTGGGTGTAGTAAAACCTATAGTGTCTTTATTTCAATCGATCAATAGTAACTTCGTGGCAAGCTTTATGGTTTTCTATGCTTTTGTTCCATTATATAATAAGTTGATAGGTACTTTAGATCAAAAAATGTTTCAGCGGTTTCTGCTCGGTATTTTATTTGTTTGTACTTTTACGGCAACATTCTTTCACAGTTCTACTATGAATGAGCCTTTTTGGTATGCAGTTTTATTTTTTATAGCAGCTTACTTTCGGTTGTATCCCAATAAATACACAGATAGCCGTAAGGTAGCTATTGCTGGTTTAATCCTTTTTGCAGTATTAAGCATAGCCAGTGTTGTGGTTTTAGTTGAGTTAGGAGCAAAATTTGGAAATTCCTATTGGGGGCTTCGCCGTTATTATTTTGTATCAGATTCTAATAAGTTGTTAGCTTTAGGAGTAGGTGTTTTTTCTTTTCTTACTGCTAAGAATATGAAGTCGTTTACAAATAAGATTATCAATTTTTTCTCAGCAGGAACATTCGCAGTATTACTTATTCATGCAGCAAGTGATACAATGCGTCATTGGCTGTGGAAAGACCTATTGGTAATGCCAAGCCTAATACATAAAGATTTATTATATGTCATAGCTTATAGCATCCCTATTCCTATTGTAATCTATATTCTTTGTAGTTTGATGGATGTACTTCGTAGAAGATATGTCGAAAAACCATTCATGCAGTGGATAGATAAATATTAGTCTTACTTTATATATTATAAGTTGATAATAATGGATAATAAACAGATAACAGTAACATCACCATTACTGCCCGATTTAAATGAGCTGCAACCCTATCTTGAAGATATTTGGCAACGTAAGTGGATAACAAATAATGGGCATTATCATCAAGAGCTAGAAAAAGCTTTAGCCGAATATCTTGATGTACCCTATATCTCCCTTTTTACGAATGGAACCTTGCCTTTGATTACAGCATTGCAGGCTTTACGCATTACAGGCGAAGTAATTACCACACCTTATAGCTTTGTAGCAACAACGCATGCCATTTGGTGGAACGGATGTAAGCCTGTTTTTGTAGATATTGACCCAAGAACAGGTTGTATGGATCCTAATAAAATAGAGGCTGCTATTACGCCACGTACAACAGCTATCATGCCTGTGCCTGTTTATGGTAAACCATGTGATACCGATGCTATACAAGAAATAGCCGACAAGTATGGACTTAAAGTTATCTATGATGCGGCCCATGCCTTTGGTGTAAAGGTGAATGGTAAGAGCGTGTTGAATGCAGGTGATTTGAGTACATTAAGTTTTCACGCTACTAAAACTTACAATACGGTAGAAGGTGGTGCGCTCGTTATGCATGATGCAAAGATGAAGCAGCGCATTGATTACCTTAAAAACTTTGGTTTTGCAAATGAAACCGAAGTTGTGGGTCCTGGTATCAATAGCAAGATGGACGAAATTCGTGCGGCTATTGGCTTGATAAATTTAAAGCATGTTGATGCTGCTATTGAGGCGCGTCATAAAGTTGCAGAACAATATCGAGCAGCTTTACGCAATATAGAAGGCATTTCTTTTTGGGAAGATATGCCAGGTGTTCGACATAATTATAGCTATTTCCCTATCTTTGTAGATGCAAAGAAGTATGGTGAGACGCGTGATGAACTCTATTTCCGTATGCGTGAAAATAACGTTTTGGGACGACGTTATTTCTATCCACTAATTAGTACCTTTAGCACTTATAGAGGATTGCCAAGTGCTGCACCTGCTAATTTACCTGTTGCTACGAAAATGGCAAAGGAGGTTATTTGTTTGCCTATGTATCATCTGTTGAGTGAAGAGGATGTGCAGCGTGTTATTGAATGTATTAAAAAATAGAGATGGTATCTTTTTACACCGAGAAAGAACTTGAAAAGTTAGGACTAAAGTCCTATGGAGCAAATGTGAAAATTAGCCGTTATGCATGTTTTTATGGAGCGGATAATATATCTATAGGAGACAATGTTCGTATAGACGACTTTTGTATTTTGTCTGGTAATGTCACTTTAGGTTCGAATATCCATATCTCCGCACATGTATCCCTATATGGTGCTGGTGGTATTGTGATGGAAGATTTTACAGGAGTTTCTCCTTATTCAGCGATATTTAGTGCAATGGACGACTTTTCAGGGGAGTATCTTATAGGACCTATTCATAAGGAAAATAAGATAAATGTCCATCATGGTCAAGTAGTTTTGAAACGGTACTCACAAGTTGGCACACACTGTGTAATTTTTCCTGGTGTTACAATAGGAGAAGGCAGTGTGCTTGGAGCAATGACTTTGGCAAACAAAGATATTCCTGAATGGGGTATTTATATAGGGAAACCAGCAACGTTTCTAAAAAAACGGAGTAACCACTTACTTAGCATTATTTAATGTCATCGGATTTAAAGCAAAAGACAAAAAACGGATTACTGTGGAGCAGTGTTGAGCGTTTCTCTAATCAGGGGATAAATTTTCTATTTACTATATTAATAGCACGTATTTTATCTCCAAAAGATTATGGAATTATAGGTATGTTAGCTATTTTTATGGCGATTTGTACCACTTTTATTAATAGCGGGTTTGGTAATGCTCTTGTGCGGAAGCCTGATCGTACCGAAGTTGACAATTCTACTGCTTTTTATTTTAATATAGGGATAGGTTTTGTAGCTTACTTTATTATGTTTGTATGTGCACCCTATATAGCATCTTTTTATAAGATGCCGATACTAATTTGGGTTACACGCATACAAGCTATAAATTTGATACTAGGATCTTTTAGTATAGTGCAGTTTGCTATGCTTACGATACAAATTGACTTTAAGACTCAAGCAAAAGTTTCTATTATTAGCACCTTTATTTCTGGAATAATAGGATTGGTGTTTGCTTACCTTGGATATGGTGTATGGGCTTTAGTTGTTCAAAGTGTTCTGTTTACATTAAGCCAAACTTTATTGGCTTGGTTTTTCGTTCAGTGGCGTCCTACGGAAAAGTTCTCATTAGCCTCCTTCAAGCAATTATTTGGGTACGGATCTAAATTATTATTTGCAGGATTAATAGAAACAATATATGCAAATATATATGTTCTTGTTATAGGAAAATTATTTAAGGCTTCATCTTTAGGATTATATTCAAGAGCAGAGCAGCTTGTTCAGTTTCCCTCTTCAAATCTTACTAGTATTTTGCAGCGGGTATCGTTTCCTGTTTTAAGTAAAATACAAGATGATATCCCAAGACTTCGCGATAGTTATAGGCGTTTGCTTAAAATGTCAGCGTTTGTAATATTTCCTCTAATGATTTTATTGGCTATGATAGCTCATCCTTTAGTTAATATTATTTTAGGAGAGAAATGGCTAGGCTGTGTCGTCTTTTTACAAATTATCTGTTTTGATTTGATATGGTATCCTGTTCATGCAATTAATTTGAATTTATTACAAGTTACGGGGCGTTCTGACTTATTTCTGAGGGTAGAAATTATTAAAAAGGTGGTTGGAATATCTATCTTAGTATTAACAATTCCTATGGGATTAACGATGATGTGTTATGGTAGGGTACTATCTTCGATGATCTGCTTAATAATAAATACTTATTATACAGGAAAACTTATTGATGTCGGATTTTTCAAGCAGATAAATGACTTGTCTCCTAATTTTTTTATGGCTCTATTTGCGGGGCTTTGTTCATATCTTTTGTTACAATGTTTTGATAATGCTTATATTCAAGTGTTTGTAGGAGTGGGATCTACTACATTTATATATGTTGTTATAGCTTACTATACAAAATCATCCGAATTACACGAGGTATTTGATTTAATAAAAAATAGAAAATGAGTGATATTGGTACTCCTATAGTTTCTGTTATAACCTTAGTTTATAATCATGCTCCATTTTTAGAAGATTATTTTCAAGGAATTTTAGCGCAAAAAACAACATTTCCATTTGAAGTAATCATTAATGATGATGCTTCCACGGATGCTTCAGCAGAAATCATACATAAGTATGAAATGTTGTACCCACATATTTTTAAGCCTATTTATCATTCTGAGAATCAATACTCTAAAGGTGTAGGCTTTTGGAATATAATGAAGCCTATGTTTGATAAGGCACAGGGAAAATATATAGCATTTTGTGAGGGGGACGATTATTGGATTGATCCTAATAAGTTGCAAAAGCAATTTGATTTTATATCAAGTAATGTAGAATATTCTTTGGTGTTTACTGCATGTAAATATTTATTTCCTGCTGGAGACATAAGAAATTCCCATTATTTTTATTCAGATTGCGATATCTCTATTTATGATTTCTTGACATATGACGCAGGGATGATACCAACAGGATCAATGTTTTTTGAGGCAAATATGCTGATAGATTATCCCAAAGAGTGCCAAGATTGTTATGTAGGGGATTATCCTCTAGAAATGTTCTTAACCTTAAAAGGAAAAGTTCGATATTTAAATATAGATACTTTAGTCTATAGAGTGGGGGCAATAGGATCACATACAGAGAGAATGTCTAAAATTGCTCCAGAAATAAGGATATCTGGTTGGGGAACAAATATGAAGATGTATCAAAGTCTAGACAAATATTCATCTTATACATATTCTAAATTGTTTCGTCAATTTGCTTCCCAAACAATTTATAATGCAATTAATGCTTATCCAAAGTATTATAACTATATACTAGAAAACTTATCTAAAAATTATCCAAATTTCAAAGAAGATTTATCTCAATTACAACGATTGGTCTTGTTTTGTATATCTAAAGAAAGTTTTGGGATATCTATGTTTATTAATAGGCTAATTTGGGCTTATAAAAAGATATTGACTAGTATCTATAGTCATTTGAAATAGGCTAATGTTATGTAATAATTGATTTTAATTATAAAAGGAAAACTTGGCTTTGATAAAAATAGGAAACTTTAGTGTAAAATCTATAAGAAAGTAATATGCAAGCATTAATATTAGCCGCAGGTATGGGTAAGCGTTTAGGAGAATTAACCCATAATAACACGAAATGTATGGTGGAAGTAAATGGGGTAAAGCTCATCGACAGAGTTATTCTTCAGCTATTGCATTTTAATATTAAGAGATTAGTTCTTGTTATTGGATATGAGGGCAAGAAGTTGCGTTCTTATGTTTCGGATAAATATCATAAAAAACTTGAGTTGGTTTTCATAGAAAACACGGTTTATGACAAAACAAATAATATCTATTCTCTTTATTTGGCACGACATGAGTTGATAAAAGATGAAACTATTTTGTTAGAATCTGATTTAATTTTTGAAGACTCAGTTCTTGAATTAGCTATCAATAGTACGTATCATGATTTAGCTTTAGTGGCAAAATATGAAACATGGATGGATGGTACTATGGTACGTATAGATAGCGACAATAACATTCTTAATTTTGTACCTAAAAAAGCTTTTAGATATGCCGATATAGATTTTTATCATAAGACGGTTAATATATATAAATTTAGTGTTGAATTTTCTGCAAACCAATATATTCCACTTCTGGAAGCATATAGTAAAATAGTGGGAAATAATGAATATTATGAGCAGGTTTTACGGCTTCTAATATTAATGGATAAAACATCATTAAAAGCTTTACCTATAAAGAAAGGAAAATGGTATGAGATAGATGACATACAAGATTTGGATATAGCTTCTACTTTATTTTCAGATGGTGTTACTAAATATCAACAATATCATAAGCGGTATGGTGGTTTTTGGAGATTCCCTCAATTGTTAGATTATTGTTATTTAGTGAACCCATTTTTTCCTCCTGCAAGGATGATAGATGAATTGAAGTCTAACTTTGAGATTTTGTTGCGCGAGTATCCTTCAGGAATGGAAGTTAATTCCTTGCTAGCAGCTAAATACTTCCGAATTAATCAGGAGTTTGTCGTTGTAGGTAATGGAGCTGCAGAATTAATCAAAGTAATTATGGAAGATAATCCCAATGCTAAGTTTGGCATTTGCTTTCCTACGTTTGATGAATATCCTAATAGGTTAAATCCTGATCAGATTATTTCATATTTGCCATCTAATGAAAATTATGCCTATTCTGTGGATGATTTAATAAGCTTCTATAGCGTAAATACTCCAAATTATATTTTATTGATTAATCCTGATAATCCTTCTGGAAATTTTATTCCTAAAAGAGAAGTTATGCGTTTTGCTAAGTGGTGCAAGGAGTTGAATATTAATTTGATAGTGGATGAAAGTTTTGTAGATTTTACAGATGATTATGAGAATAATAGCCTTTTAGATAATGAAATTCTAAAGGATAATGCAAACTTACTTGTGATGAAGTCTATAAGTAAGTCTTATGGAGTTCCTGGATTGCGATTAGGTATTTGCGCATCCTCCAATACAGGTTTGGTCGCTAAAATGAAAAAGGAAGTTTCTATTTGGAATATAAATTCATTTGGGGAATTCTATATGCAGATTTTTGGGAAGTACGAACAAGACTATCATAAGGCTTGTAGATTATTTATAGAGGAGAGAAAATTCTTCTATAATGATTTACAGCAGATAGACTATTTGAGAGTAATTCCATCACAAGCAAACTATTTTCTATGTGAGGTTATTAAGAAATTTACATCTACTGAATTAACACAAAAGCTGATAGAGCATGATGTTATTATTAGCAACTGCTCATTAAAACGAAACGTTGCTGATGGAAAACAACTTATTAGGCTTGCTATAAGGAGTCGTGAGGATAATATGAAGTTGATAGATATATTGTGTAAATATAATGGTTAAAAATATTTGTATATGTGGTGGAGGTAACCTTGGGCATGTAATAGCAGGTTATTTAGCCTCTAAATCTAGTCTTTATTCAGTTAGTATACTTACTAGTAAACCAAAGTTATGGTCTAATAGGTTGGAAATAAAAAATCCAGATAATACATCTATTTTTGGCGACATTTGTAAGGTTACAGATGATCCTCTGTCTATTATTCCTCCTGCTGATTATATTTTTATCTGTTTACCTGGACCATATATAGAGGAGGAGTTAAAGAAAATAACTCCTTATTTATCTGATTTTACTAAAGTTGGAACTATAGTGTCATCTACAGGATTTTTTTTTATTGCCCATGAGTTACAGATTAAAAATACATTGTTTGGTTTTCATCGTGTACCTTTTATATCACGAATAGAGACCTATGGTCATAAGGCACAGTTATTAGGGTTTAAGAAAAATTTGACATTATGTATAGAAAATAGCAAAGATCCTAATTCGATTTCTGAAGAATTACAAGTGATGTTTAATACTCCTATTATAATGGCTAATAATTTCTTAGAAGTAAGTTTGTCTAATAGTAATCCTTTGCTTCACCCTGCAAGGTTATATACGTTGTGGAAAGATTATGATGAAAAGATTTTTTATGACTCTAATGTTCTATTTTATGAGAACTGGGATAATCAAGCTTCTGAGTTATATGTAGCGTTGGATGATGAGTTTCAAACATTACTATCATTGTTGCCTGTAGACCGGAAGATGATACCGCCTGTATTAGAGTATTATGAATCGGGAAATATTGATGCTCTGACCCAAAAGATAACGTCTATTTCCGCATTTAAGGGTATTAAAGCACCAATGGTAAGAACTAGAAAAGGGTGGATTCCTGATTTTTCAAGTAGATATTTTACGGAAGATTTCAACTATGGTATGAAATATATTTTAACGACATCTCGCAATTTGAATTTAGATCTTTCTTTAATACGCAAAGTTTATGAATGGGGAAATAAAAGAGCTATAACTAATGAATAAAATTACCTACAAAAATGTTCTCTTACAAACATTTAGAGACTTTATAGCCTTTTGTGAGATGAATAATCTCATGTATTATGGAGCTTTTGGAACGGTGTTAGGTGCAATAAGACATCAAGGACTTATTCCCTGGGATGATGACATTGATGTTTATATGCCTCGACAAGATTATAATAGGTTTATAGCTTTAAAACAGAAAGTACCTACTGGCTATGAAATAGTAGATTATGATAATGAAGGTTATTTTTGTAATTTTGCAAAATTCTCAAATGCAAATACAACTATATTAGAAACTCCAGAATTACCATTTGTATATGGTATTTTTATTGATGTTTTTCCTTTAGATGAGTGTTCTGAGAGTATAGATAAAAACAAAGAAATTTTAAGCGAATATAGTCGAAGCTATTTTAAATTCTTTAAAGCATGTCGAGAATATAGATTGTCTGCTTTAGTGATGCCTAAGAATAAGACTACATTTATATTTGATGTAAAAACGATTATGAATTTTTTCTATTATCATAGGCTATATAAAAAAACTCTTCAAAAAATGAAAGATATAGAAATAAAACTACAAGCAGAAAGCGGAAATTATTATTGTAGGTATTCTCCTATTCTGAAGGAATGTAGAGTATATCCTAAGAAATGGTTTGGGAAAGGTAAATTAGAAAAATATGAGGATTTAGTTATTCTTATTCCCCAAGAGTCTGATTTATATCTAAAAAAAGTCTATGGTAACTATATGCAGTTGCCACCAATTGAAAAACGAAATTCAGGGCATAGTCATTACTTTGTTAATTTGAATGAGAGATGTACATTAAGTACAATAAAAAAAAGAACTAATTTAAGATAAAGGTTTAGATAATTTGCTAATATAGCAAATGTTTATATAACATAATAACCTTTATATACTTTGTGTAATATTTAATATTTGTTTTTTATGTTAAGTGCAAATAGAAATATTCTTTTAGATATTTTAAAAGGCTTTGCGATCTTAGGAGTGATCTTATACCATCTTGGGCTATTGCCTTTAGGGTACTTAGGAGTGGATACTTTTTTTGTTATAGCAGGATATCTTACAACGAAGAGTGTGTTGAAAAGTCTTTCAAATGATACTTTTAGTTATTCTAGTTTTATTGTTGGAAAATTAATTCGACTATGCCCTTTAGTATTGCTGGTAACAGCATTTTCTATGTTGCTAGGTTATTTTTGTCTGTTGCCAGACGTCTTTAAGAATGTAGGTGAGACGTCAGTAGGTAGTTCTCTTTTTGTCAATAATTTTGTGCAATGTATTACTAGTTCTGATTATTGGGATACAGGAAATGATTATAAGCCCTTAATGCATACATGGTATATAGGTGTACTATTTCAATTTTATATATTATACCCGCTTATATGTATGTTGATATATAAAACTACAAGTAGGAAAAGAGAAATAACCTTATTTTTTGCATTGGTAATATTAGGAATGGTTTCTTTATTTTCGTATCTGAGTCCATTTATTATAGATGCTTATAAGTTTTACTTGTTACCTTCACGCTTCTTTGAATTTATAATAGGAGCTTTAGTTGCTTTTTCTGAAAAGTATAAGAATGTAAAATCAGAAAATATATTTAAATTTTTAATAAGTGTATTTTTGTTAGCTATCCTTTTGATCATAAACATAGATTTTACTTCAAATCAATCTAAGGTATTAGTTACTAGTTTCTTAACAATGTATATTATTATAATATCATCCAAAACATCATTCGTTTTACGACCTAAAGTAGCTGTACTTATCAAGCCTTTTGTATATTGTGGTGTTGCTAGTTATAGTTTATATCTTTGGCATCAACCAATAATGGCTTTTTATAGAGGTATAATAACGCCATATTTTCATACTCTCGATTATATAATCATTCTTGTCATTTGTGGCTTGGTAGGATTTATATCTTATGAATTGATTGAAAAAGGAATATCAAGCTTTATTAAAAGTAAAAAAGATAAGGGCAATATAGTTTTAATAAATTCTTTGTTTTTAGCTTTTTTGTTAGTAGGACTTGGTATCTATGTTTATAAGAGGAATGGTGTGGTTCGTGATGTTCCAGAACTCAATGTGAAAAGCAGCGATCCAAAAACTTGGGAAGTTTTAGCTTATAACGACAAAAACTCAAAATTGGATAAGGATTTTGAGAAGAATAAAAAAGTAAAGGTTTTAGTCTTGGGAGATAGTTATGCTAGAGATTGGATAAATATTCTCAAAGAAAGTGGGGTTACCGATTCAATGAATATTTCGTATCATCGAGGACTTGATGTAGAAACAAGAAAAAGAGCATCTCAAGCAGATTATATTTTTATAGCATGTAAAACGAAAATAGAGGAGTATATGCCTTTATTACCTCTGTTAGAAGGTAAAAAATATTATAGGGTAGGTACTAAAAATTTTGGATTAAATAATGGGTTTATCTATGCTAAATCGCTTTATTTTAGATATAAACAGCAGTATGCAGAAATCCCAAGTGCTTATTTAGAAGAAAATTATAATCAGAAATTAATATTTGGGAGTCATTATATAGATATGATTTCTCCTGTTCTTGAGGGCGAAAACCATATTCGGATTTTTACATCTACAAATAAGTTTTTTAGTCATGATTGTCTCCATTTGACACAGGCGGGAGCTATTGAATATGCAAAGCTACTACCTATTAAATCATACTTTCAATAACAGTAAAGACAATAATATGAGTAAGAATTTTTCTACAAGGCAAAAGGGTGTAGCTTTATAATTTTGAATATGATCAGATCAAAGTCTCAACTATTAGAGGCTCTTGCTTCAGAGGGTCATATATATGGGTACAGAACAACCCCATTGGTTAAGATAAAAAATTATCTGTTTAATGGAAAATATAGTATTGGTCGATATATGAGACTTCTTCGGTATACAGAGTATTATCATAATAATAGCTTTCATAAGACACGCAAAATACAAAATCTGAAGAATGACTTGTATTATATTTGGTATCACCGAAAGTTAACTACTTTAGGAAGTGTCTTAGGATTAGAAATAGGGTTGAATTCTTGTAAAGAAGGACTTACCATATATCATCAAAATTGTATAATCAATTACGAAGCTCGAATAGGTAAAAATGCTAAGTTTCATGGGCTTAATTGTGTAGGAAATACAGAAGAAGGAGTCCCTACAATAGGTGATAATGTTGAGTTTGGAGTTGGGGCTTCTGTTATTGGTAATGTTTCTATAGCAGATAATGTGAAAATTGGTGCAGGAGCAGTAGTAACAAAGTCGGTGCTAGAGGTAGGGGCTGTTATTGCTGGTATTCCTGCTAAGAAGTTAAAATAATGACGAAGAGAGTTTTATTTATCATAGGCACTTTACAGTCGGGAGGGGTGTCCAAATCTATGGTAAGTCTTTTGAATGCTTGGGATTGCAACAAATACGAAACCGACTTGTTACTTTGTAGCCAAGCAGGCAATATATACAAGGAACAGATACCAAAGCAAGTAAATGTTATCTATGACCCTCGTATAGAAAATGCTATGGGAGGTTTGAAGTCTTATGTCTGGTTTTTAAGACATGGACACATTTTATTGGCATTGGGAGTGTTGATTAGGCTTGTTTTATCAAGATTTTCTAAGGCAAAGGCTGGCGTGTTAATTTCACGAATGATGCCCGTTGTTACACCAATAGAGTATGACTTAATAGTAGATTATGGTGGACAACAACTTTTGTATTATATGATTGATAAGTTAAAAGGAAAGAAGAAAATATCTTTCTTTCACAACGACTATCGGCAATGGTCATATTATTATGCTGCGGATAAAAAATATTATCGTTATGTGGATGTTATTTTTAGCATTTCTGATGTGTGTGTAAAATCTCTGCGAGAGGTGTTCCCTGAATATGCTGATAAGGTGGCTCTTATGGAGAATATCTCTAGTCCGAAGCTTCTTCATCAATTGGCAGAGGAATACATAGACTTCCCTTCAGGTAATGTTTTTGTTACAGTGGGGCATATAAATGAACAAAAAGGTACTGACTTTGCCATAGAAGCAGCTAAAATCTTAAAAAGTAGGGGAGTACAGTTCCAATGGTTGTTTGTCGGAAAAATTATTCGTCAGGATTGGATAGAAAAGGTACATGTTTTAGGTTTAGATGATGCGATTAAGTTTGTCGGAATAAAAACAAATCCATATCCCTATATGAAAAGAGCGACACTCATTGTTCATCCTGCTAGATTTGAAGGTAAATCTATCGCTTTGGATGAAGCTAAAATTCTGTGTAAACCAATAGTTGTAACTAATTTTTCAACAGTTCATGACCAATTTGAAGATGGGGTAAATGCTTCTATATGTGAAATGAATGGAAAAAGTTTGGCAGAAGCAATTGTTCATCTCGCTGAGAATGGAGATTTGCAGCATAGATATATAACGTATTTAACTGAGCATATAGTTGATAATTCTACTGAAGTAGAGAAGTTATACCAATTAGTTGACGAATAAAAGAATGTTGATATATATATTAGTTTTTATAGTAGCCTTTATTTATTACATACTATCAAGAAAGAATTCTTTTCTTAGAAAATCTTCAGTAGCTCTTGGCTTTTTCTTCTTGTATGTAGCTTTGTTTGTGGGACTTGGAGATATGATAGGAGGATACGATAGATACATATATGGAGAGGTGTTTGATACAATTGCTGATGAAATTCAACATACGAGTTCTCCTAATATTGATAAGATTATATACCTTGTGGGAGGTAAAGAATATGGTTATTTCTTTTGGCAGATACTAATCTCATATATAACTCAAAATCGGTATATTTTTATTCTTATAACAACAATTGCCATTTATGTACTTTTCTTTCTAGCATTTAAGGAATACTTGGATGACTACCCGTTAGCGTGTATAGTATTCTTAGGGTTACTTTATTACTTTTCTATGACTTATCTGAGGCAGGTTATCGGAGTCGGTTTTATATTTTTATCGGTAAAGTATATCGTTAAAAGAAAATTCTTACCTTTCTTTTGCTTTTGGTTGTTAGCTTATAGTTTTCATGGGTCAGCTCTTATTTTCTTTCCGATGTATTTTATACCTCAAAAAAAATATAGTAAAAATTTTGTAATAACAGTCTTGTTACTTTGCTTGATAGTAGGTTTGACCCCTCTTCCTAATGCTTTACTATCTAGTGGGGTTACAGCATCAGGGAAAGCGCAAAATTATATGGATCAAGATCAAGGGTTTAGAATAGAATATGTTATAGAAGTTATTGTTTTTATTTCAATTTTCTTTATGAATTATGGAAAGATAAATAAAGAGAAACAAACGCTTGTGTTTTTGAATATGTCTTATGTGTTCTGTGCTCTTCTCTTACTATTTATGAGATTTGGGCAAGGAGGACGCTTTGGGTGGTATTTTATGCCAGGAATTATCTATATGATAACCTATTTGTGTAATAGAAAAGATGTTGCTAAGTGGTTAAAGCCTGCGATGATATTACTATTTTTTGGACTCTTTTTTCGTATTACCTTAGCTTGGCGCTCCCCCAACATACCCTATAAAACCTTTCTTACGAATGGTCAGCCAGCAGGAGATGGCAGTACTTATGAGAAGTACGAATATGATGAAAGGTATAATATTGATAAATTCTTCAGATGATGATAACAGTTTTTACACCTACTTATAATCGTGGAAATCTTCTTAAACGATTGTATGATAGTTTATGTAATC
>OBLO01002629.1_pt1 | contig 13689 bp, 12 predicted proteins | sample 1519401 | NCBI WGS metagenome assembly OBLO01 (sample SAMEA2602897, study PRJEB22501) | metagenome | reverse complement strand
CGGGCCAGCCGGGTCAGCCTTTCGGCGGAATAGACCGCGCCGGACGGATTGTTCGGGGTGTTGATGAGCACGGCCGCGGTTCCGGGGTTGAGCGCCTTCTCGAACGCGTCGAAGTTGATCTGGAAGTTCTCGGTGTCGGCCGGAACGACGGTCAGGTGCGCGCCGGTGCCGTTCACATACGGCTGGTATTCCGGGAAGTACGGGGCGAAGGTGATCACTTCGTCGCCCGGCTTGGTCACCACGCGCAGCGCATGCGCCAACGCGCCGGCCGCACCCGTGGTCGGGAAGATGTAGTCGGCGGTGTAGTCCATGTCGAAGCGGCGGTTGAGGCTTTCGGCGATCGCCTTGCGCACCGACGGAATGCCCAAGGACGGAGAATAGCCGTGCAACGCCACCGGTTCGGCCGTTTTATACATGTCGATCACGGCGTCGGTATAGTCCTGCGGGCACGGCACGCTCGGGTTGCCCAGCGAATAGTCGAACACGTTCTCGTAGCCAATTTCGGCGCCACGCGCGGTCGCGTATTCGCTCAGCTCGCGGATTACGGATTTTCCGCCGAGCATGGCCTTGTAGGCTTCGTTGATCATGGAACAACCTCCCTGTCGTGCTGTTGCATACGTCTGACGCACCCTGAAAGAGCGCCGCTACAGACGTTTCTACCACCGAAAAGTAACGCAGTGTGGCGTATGGCTCACTGTGCGGCGGATTGCGGGGCTTGGTCGTCGTGAGACGCCTGCCCGGGCACGAAACCACTGCTGAAGATGCGCTTCCAATAGCCCAGCATGTCGGTTTTGGACATGGACATGAACATGCCCGTGGCCAACACCGCCAAGTCCTCGTTGAACACGGCGTCCATCGGCAGCTGCTCGTGGAGTTTCGGCCAACGGCGCAATACCGCCAGCATGCCCCCGACCGTGAAGTCGAGCATGAGATCGGTTTTAAGGTCGAGGTGGTCGGCGTCAAGCCCCAGCACGGAGATCAACGTGAGCCTGCCGAAGTCCTGCAGGGATTCGACGAGTTCCGGCGAGCTGTGCGGTCCGGCGAGCAGCGCGAGCCGGTCAAGACGCTGACGCTGTTCGGGCTCGCGTAGCAGCGCGGTGACATGCTTGCGCCATTCGTTGTCGGGATTGAAATTCGCGTTGGGCGCGCTGGGAAGCGGTGTGTTTTCCACGGCGTGCAGAATGGCGGAATCGGCAAGTTCCGGCAAGCCCGTGAAATGGTAGTAGAAGGAATTGCGATTCACGTCTGCCGTGCGTACGATGTCGGTGACGGTGATTTTACGATACTCACGTTCGGAAAGCAGTTCCCAGAACGCGTTTTCGAGCCGTTCTTTCGCTGGCAGAATCTCCGAATCGCGGCGTGGACGTGGCATGGCTCCCCCTATTTTGTACCTTCGATTTAAAAGCGCAACGCGAATTACTATACAAGTTGTCTAGAACAAACTGCACAGCATGTCGCATTAATAGCGATTGCCATCCACCGCAACGCCTCACCTCACACCACTGCGTCACGACCTCCGCGCTACGTCTACTTGCGCCGCACTTTCGGATTGCGGGCAAGAGCGGCCTGCAACATAATCGCCAGCGCCTGGTTGAGATTGCGTCGATCCTCACCGCTCAACCCAACGTACGTGCCAAGCATTTCGGGAATGACCTTCGGCCCGGCCGCCATCATGGCGGAAATACTGCCCGCACCGGACGCTTCGAGCACGGCAAACAACGCGTCCACCGCACGCTCGCGCTGCTCCTTGGACAGGTTGGCAAGCCACTTGTTCAGCGCTTTGTTGAAGGTCACCGAGCTGCTGGCCACATCCTCCACCTTGTCGAATTCGTCGCCGTGCATCCGCCAGGAGAACGCGAAATGCTGCATGATGCCCTCCACGTCGGACTTCACCACGATGCAGCGCTCCGGGGTTTCCAACACCATGCCCACCACCGACGAGTCCGGCACGATTTTGACGATGCGGCCGCTCACGCTCGAGTATTCGAAACTATTCACCACGGCCTCGGGAAATCCGGGGCCATCCAGCGAATAGATGCGTTCGATGCGGTCCTTCACCCCGTCCTCAGCGTTCATCGCCGCATAAACGGCCAGATTGCCGCCTTTGGAATGGCCGGTGAGCACGATCGGAACATCCTTCCACAACTCGGCCACCCTGGCGAGATAGTCGGCGGCGGTCACCTGCGCCGGCACCGGGTATTGGAAGGCCATGTTGAAGTCCTCTTTCCAACCCACGAGCGAATCGTCGGTACCGCGGAACGCCACAACCAGCATGCCGGACGGCAGGCGATAGGTCGCGGCGGCGAACTGCGTCTGCTCATCGCCGTCGAACTGCTCGAGAAAAGCGCCCATCTCAATGCCGGAAAAACGCGGATTCGCGGCGATGGCATGGTAGAAATCGTGCGTCACCTGCGGATCGACCAAGCCCACGTTCTCGACATTATGGTCGGGCACCGCGCTTCCATGGTGCAGCTCGTCGTCGGCGCGCGCGATCGTCACACCGTCGAATGGAGGTTTCCGCAGCATCCGCACGGAGCGTATGGGATGGCGCGGGTCGAATTGCTTCACACGGTCACGCAACGTGCCGTATCGCGATTCGATGTCGTCAAGCCGCGGCACGCATTCCGGCACGTCGTCGTACGAAAGCTGCGCGAGCACGAGCGCGTCGGCCTCACGGAAGGGAAGCTCGCCGAAATCGCGCGTCTCCGTACGCGCGTAATCGATGATGTTGCCCATTGCACACCCCTTTCGCAGCCGTCGACATTCCGCATTCCATTATGCTTCCACAATTATGCGTCCGCACCGCACCATCCTACGTCAGCGAACGGGGATGCATCCGGATCATCAGCGCCCCGATGCCCTCCATTGCCCTTCTTATGTGTCACTTGTGCGGCACTCGTGTGTCACTTGCGCGGCACTTATGTGCCACAATTCCATTTTTCACGCCTTTTCGAGGATCGTGACACATGAATCGGTCGAAATGCGGCTCGGCAACCATCCCGACCAGCCGTTGCATCCGCCCATAGCCCCGCCTCGGCACGCGCTTCAGCCCGCCTCGGCACTCAACCCGCTTCAGCCCTCGCGCACCGCCTTCGCCGCGCTGACCGGAATCGCCTTGATCACCGCCCTGATGAGTCCGCGCGTCTCCCGATCGGTATTGCGCGCCGCCTCCACAATCTTCGGCAGCGAATCCGTCCAATGCTCCACCAAATCGGCGATATTGCCGTATCCCGCCGCCGCGAAGATCCCGTAGATCTGGTCGATGGCGCGCTCGCGCTGCTCCTGGCTTACGGTGTCAAGCCACCCGTCGAGGGTTCGTTTGATGAGCTGCGCGCCGGCCGTCAGCTCGTCCACCTGTTCGAAATCGCCATTTTCCGCCACTTGCCAGCTGTTTCCCATATGCTGCATGATGCCGATGGCATCCGCTTTGACGATGCGCACTGGCGCATTCGATTGCAGCAGCATGCCCACGACGGACGATTCGGGCACGGTTTTGCGGATACGCGATTCGATTGCACGGTACGCCTGACCGCGCACCGTCGATTTCGGAAGGCCCGGCCCGTCATGGGAAAAGATGCGGGAGATCCGTCTGTTGCGACCCCGCACTGGCCCACCCAATGAGGGCAGCAATCCGAGCCGCCGCGCGCGCTCGCCAGCCACTTCGATGTCATCGTGCGCGATACGCATGGCCGCATACACGGCCATATTGCCGCCTTTCGAATGCCCGCCGAGCATGACCGCGGGCGAATCGCCCGACGAAAGGAAACCTTCCGACCTGTCCAGAATCGAGTTCACATACCGATACGCGGATTCCTGGGACGGCACCGGGCAACGCACCGCCATATTGAAATCCTCCTTCCATCCGACAAGCGTGCCATCGGTGCCACGGAAGGCTACATACAGCGAATCGACGGGCCCGCAACCCACGTCGAACGTCATCGCGGCGAACTGCTGCTGTTCGCGCTCGCTCAGACGCTCCGCGTACTCGCCGACACGCAACGCGCGGAAACGCGGCGATTCGCAGACGGCACGCAGCAACGCGAGCCGATACTCGTTTATATCGGAGGAATTCGAAACGAACATGTCGTCATAGCTTTCCGCACGCAGCAGCTCTCGAATCGGCACCGTCGCCACCGACCTCGCCTCGCCGAACGCCGGAACCAAGCCGGAAAGCCGCATATATGAGAGCTCAGCCAGCACCAGCGAATCGACATCGCCGAACGGCAGCTCCGCGAATCCATGAAACTCGCGCCGCACATAATCCACGACATTGCCCATGTCGCACCCCTTTTCGCTGGCCAACGCATCCTACGGAATCCATTATGCTCCGCTGCGGCCAGCCGGCGGATCAGGAATCATCCAGTCAATCGCAAGCGTTGTGCAACGTCCCCTGTGTAGACTAGGCAGCCATGGATCCAGTTGAAATTCTCATGCACTGGCTTGCCAAAAACTACAGCAAGCTCATCCTGCTCGCCGTCGTGCTCATCGTCGCCGCGCTTATCGACAAGGCGCTCACCAAGGTGGTGCGCCGCGTGCTCGACAAATCGCAAGTGCCGAACGCCTCCATCTTCGTCAACATCATGCGCGCGGTGGTGTGGGTGTTCGCCATCGGCACGCTGCTGCAGCCAGTGTTCGGCATCAATCCGACCACGATATTCACCGCTCTTGGCATCGGCGGTCTTGCGGTTTCGCTGGGTTTGAAGGATACGATCGCCAATGTGATCGGCGGCTTCGGGCTTATGCTTGGCCGCGTCATCCAGCCGGGCGATTACGTCAAGGTGGCCGGCATCACCGGCACCGTCAAAGACATCAACTGGCGTCAGACCATCGTCCGCGAACGCAACGGCAACGAAATGGTCATTCCGAATTCCATTCTGAACACCGCCTCGCTGGAGAAGCTTGACCCGTCGAACGAGTGCCTGGTGTCGGTGCCGTTCACCGCGAAGGCGGGCGTGGATGTGGAGCGTATGAAGGCCGACATCGTCAGCACCGTGGAACATGCGACCGTGGGGCTTGCCAACCCGCAATACAAGCCGGTGGTGAAGCTCAACGGCTTCACCCCGTACGGCATTGACGGCACGATTTACGCGTTTGCGAAAAACGATTTGCTGCTGTCCACGATGGCGGATGCGGTGGCGCAGTCGATCGCGCATGCCGATTATCTTGAGCACCGCGCGGTCGGCAGCGGCGAATAGCGGCAGCGGCGTGCGCAACGCAACGCACGCAACACAAGCTATGCAGGCAACAGAAAGGCCGACCGGGAACGTATCCCCGGCCGGCCTTCATAATCCGCGCGACTGCGGCTATAGGAACAGACTGATCGCCGTCAGCAGCACCGTGACCACGATGAACGTGATCATGCCGACGTTGCCGTACACGGTTCTGGCGCCGGTCCCACGCGGCAGCTCCTCCGGCGCGATGTAGAATTCGGCCTTCCTGAAGTTGCGTACCAACAACACGAATCCGGCGAGGATCACCGCGCCGTACAGCAGGAAATAGACGAGCATGATGGTCAGTCCGCCGATGTTCTGCGAAGCCCACTGCTCCATCGCCGCCGTGTTGCCGTTCTCCGCCGCCTCGGACACCTTCTCCAGCTGGTCCAGGTCGACGCGCGTCAGCACCCATGGCGCAAGCACGCCTCCGTTGAAGTTGATGATCATGTGCATGGCCGTCGAATAGCGCAGCTTGCTGGTGCGCGTGTAGACGTAGCCGAACATGATGCCCAGCAGAAACGCGTAGAAGAACTGGAACAGGTTCATGTGGAACAGGCCGAACGCCAATCCGGACAGCACAATCGCCGTCTTCTCACCGTATTTGCGGGTGTGGTCGATCAGCTGCTTGCGGAATAGCCATTCCTCGAAAATCGGCCCGACGATCACTAGGAAAACGACGTTCCAAATATTCGTCTGCATGGCGAGATCGGAGACGCGGTCCGTCGCCTCGCCGTTGGACAGCGCCATCGACAGCATGCTGCCGACCACGCTGCCGACCCACATCATCGGCAGGCACATGAGCAGCAATTTGAAGAACAGGCCCGGTTTCATGTCGAATTTGCGGGTTTCGATGACCGTCGATTTGCCCATGAGCATCACCGCGACCGGCATGGCGATCAGATACAGCGGCACGCCGGAGCCCACGTACGTGACCCAGTTCGGCACGTCGCCCTTGCCTCCCGCGACGGCGTACAGCGCCCTTTCCAGCACCGTTGCGAGCGCGTACCAGATGACCACCATCAGGCATAGGCTCGCACCGATTCTGGAGAAGTCGCGTCGCGCCCGTTGCAGCCATTCGACGAATGGATTGCGATATGAATTATTGCGATTGTCGATCGGCGGCTGCGGCGATTGCGGGCTGTTCGGCTGGTATTGCGGAACCGGCCCCTGCTGGTATTGCGGTTGCTGCGGAAATTGCGGAAACGTCATGGTCACCTTACGAAGAGCAAACAAAAAGCTGATATTCAGCACTGTACTACCAGTACTCTGAATATCAGCTTGAAATCTCAGCCCTGCGAATGGCTCGGCTCACGCGATAGGCAACCGTACGCAATAATCACGCACGACGATCGCACGCAATGACGGTACGCGACAATCGCGCGCAGCAACCAATCGTCAGACGGCGAGCGCCGGAATCGGCCGAGGCGCGACCACGACCTGCGCTCCGATCGCAAGTCCTGCGGGCAGCTCGTTGGCCGGCAGCTGCACGGTGACGCGAATCGTGCCACCCATGCCTGCGCAGGCTACGCGCACGTCCACGCGGGCCAGCGCGCCGAGGAAATGCACCATCTCCACGCGGCCAAGTTCGCCGGCTCCGTGGACGGCATCGGCATCGTTGGTCAGTTCGATCGTCATGTTCTCGGGGCGCACCAGCACCGTGGAGGCGTCGGTGGCGGAACCGTCCAGCAGCGGGACGCGCTGGCCGAACACCACGGCCTCCTCACCGTTGGCGATTCCCGGCAGACGGTTGGTCAGGCCGATGAAGGTGGCCACGTATTCCGTGCCGGGGCGGCGGTACAGCGTCTGCGGGTCGGCGATCTGCTCGATGCGGCCGTGGTTCATCACGCCGATGCGGTCGGCCACGGCAAGGGCTTCTTCCTGGTCGTGGGTCACGAACACGGTGGTGGTGCCGGCTTCGAGTTGGATGCGGCGGATTTCGTCTCGCAGCTGCACGCGCACTTTGGCGTCCAATGCGGACAGCGGCTCGTCGAGCAGCAGCACACGCGGGTTCACGGCCAGCGCACGGGCCAGGGCCACGCGCTGCTGCTGGCCGCCGGACATCTGCTGCGTGTACTTTTTCGCCTGGTCGGCAAGTCCGACCAGTTCCAGTTTCTCCATGGCCTGGCGGCGGCGTTCCGCACGGTCCACGCCTCGGATTTCAAGGCCGAATTCCACGTTCTGCAACGCGGTCATGTGCGGGAACAGCGAGTAGGCCTGGAACACCATGGCCATGTCACGCTTGTTGACGGGCACGCCGGTCACGTCCTGGCCGCCGACGAGGATGCGTCCGGCCTGAATGTCTTCCAGCCCGGCCAGGGAGCGCAGCGCGGTGGATTTGCCGCAGCCGGAGCCGCCCAGCAGCACCACCATTTCGCCCGGATTGATTTCCAGGTTGAAATCGTCCAACGCCTTGACGGTCGAACCGGGGTAGATCTTGTCTACACCAAGCATCTGCACACCGCCGCCGCGCGCTTCGGAATCCTTGAGCACGGCCTTCGCCGCTTCGGTCACCACGTTGGGTTCGGTATCGGAGAACGCTTCCGAGGTATGGGCAACCACCGCCTTCTGTTCGGCGAGAGTCATGAGTTGTCACCTTCCTTGTTCCGACGCATCGCGCCGGAAATCAGATCGAGAGCCACCAGCAGAATCACGCCGAATAGCAGTGCCAGCAGCGACATTGCGGTGGAGATTTGCGAATTGGATTGGCCGAGCTGGTACAGCGCGACCTGTAGGTTCATACGGCCGAGCAGCGAGGCGACGGTGTATTCGCCCAGCACCACGGCTATGGAGATGAACGATGCGGACAGGATCGACTGCCACAGGTTCGGAATGAGTACGCGGAAGAATACGCGCGGCCATGAAGCGCCGAGGGACCGTGAGGCCTCGCATAACGTCTTCACGTCGATGGAATTGAGTCCCACCGCAAGCGCGCGGAAGGCAAACGGCATGACCAGCACCACGTAGGCGAAGCACAGCCAGATCGGGTTGGCGCTCAGCACGTCGGCGGACAGCCAGCGGTAGATCGGTCCCAGGCCAACCACCAGCACGATGGCCGGGATGGTCAGCGGCAGCGTGGCCACCCATTCGATGGCGCGTTCCAGTCTGCGCGAGCGGATGTGCACGATCACCATGGTGGGCACGAGCAGCACGAGCATGATCAGCACGGTCACCACGCACAGCGCGAGCGAAGCGCCGAGGCCGCTCCACAGGGTGCTCAGGTCGGCGCCGAGCGCGCTGCCGTCGCCGGTGAAGATGGCGATCCACGGGTCGAAGCTCCATTTTCCGGACAACGGGTGTCGGATGGTGAACAGGAACATGGACACCAGCGGCACGAACAGGAACAGCAGCGTCACCGTGAGAATGATGGTTTTGACGATGCGTTGCTTGCCGAGTCTGGCCGCACGCAGCTGCGGCGGCATGGTTTGCGATTCCTGCATTTTCGTCTTTCCCCCCGATTGCGCGCTTCCGGTTTGCGTATTTGCTTTCACTGCCACCGTCCGCCCCTCTTTCCCACGGCGTGGCTGATCATCATGCCCACCGCCACGACGACGATCATGGCGAAGGCGAGCACCTGCGCGAAGCCTTGCTGGTTCGGGTCCATTTCGTTGCGCATCGCGCCTTGGATCATCAGCGGCACGAGGATCGAACGCTGGGAGAACAGCGCGGCGGCCGTGGCGTATGCGGAGAACGCGGACGCGAACAGCAGCAGGAACGCGGAGATGAATCGCGGCGCCAGAATCGGGCCGGCCACGCGCGTCCAGTATTGGAAGGTGTTGCCGCCGAGGCTTTCCGTGGCTTCGCGCCACTGCGGGCGGATGGAATCGACCGCGGGCAGGAAGATGATGATCATCAGCGGAATCTGGAAGTAGCAGTAGATGGTGATCAGGCCCGGCAGCGAGCTGAGCCAGTTCGGATTCACCACGTAGCCGGTCAGCTGTTTGATGAGCATGGTGCCCACGCCGTTGATGCCGATGGTGGCGATGAACGCGAACGCCAGCATCACGCCGCCGAATTGGGCGAGTACCGACGAGATGGCCGAAATCATGCGGCGCAGCAGGCCGTTCGGCTTGGAGCCGATGACGAGGGCGTAGCTGGCGAGCGCGCCCACGATGGCGCCGATGACCGCGGATGCGACCGATACGAGTATCGATGTGCCGAATGCGGCGATGGTGTTCGCTTCGAAAAGTTTGTTGAAGTTCGCCACGGTGAAGCTGCCGTCGGCGGATTGGAAGGCGCCCACGATGACGATGACCGTCGGGGCGAGCAGGAAGCACGCGGTGTAGGCGAAGAACGGGATGGACACGGCGATGGTGCCGAGTTCACGCCTATGCGCGGCAAACGAGATGGCGGAGGAGCCCGCGCGCTTGGCGTGAGCTCCTGAGGTAAGCACTGCGGTCATGTCAGTTGCCGATGGTCTTGTCCCAGTTGTCCTGGAGCCATGTGGTGATGCGGGTGGAATCCTCGTTGGTGTAGCTCACCGGATCGCCGTCGATGGTGATGGCGTTCTTGAGGGTGGTCTGGTCGACGGTGCCGTCCTTCTTCATGGAGTCGAGCAGTACCGGGTTCGCGCCGCCCTTGAACCAGTCGTTCTGGGCGTCGGCGCTGTACAGGTATTCCTCCCACAGGCGGGCTGCGGCCGGGTGCGGGGCGTCCACGTTGATGGCCTGGTTGTAGTAGCTGACCACCTGGGCGTTCTTGAAGGTCTTGAACTTCCAGTTCACGCCCTTGGCCTTGAGGCTCTTCTGGTAGGAGGCCTGGTTGTAGGTCCAGTCCATCACCACGCCGGTCTGGCCGGAGTCGATGGTGCCGTCGGTCACGTCGACGGTGGTGAGGTTGCCGCAGTCCTTGAGCTTCTTGAAGAAGTCGAGGCCCGGCTGCAGGTTCTTGATGTCGCCGCCGGCCAGCTGGTTGATCATCAGGTAGCCGTTGAACGCGGCGCCGGCTTCGGCCGGCTTGCCGTTGAGCGCCACGGTTCCGGCGAACTTCGGGTCGGTCAGGTCGTTGATGGACTTGATGTCGCCGTACTTGTCGGCGTTCCAGCCGATGGACATGATGCCGGTGTAGTCGGCGTAGTACTTGCCGTCCTTATCCTTGACGGAATCCGGGATCTTGTCCCAGGCCTGCACCTTGTACGAGGCGAAGTTGTCGGTGCTGGTGGAGGCCACGGCCAGGCCGAGGTCATACACGTCCGGAGCGGCGTCGGTGCCCTTGTTGGTCTTGCCGGCGTCCACTTCCTCCTTGGAGGAGGCGTTCGGGTTCTGCTCGTTGATCTTGATCTTCGGATACTTCTTCTTGAAGCCGCTGATCACGTCACCGTAGTTGGACCAGTCGTGCGGAAGCGCGATCACGTTGAGCGCGCCTTCCTTTTCGGCAGCGGCCACGAGGCCGTCCATGCCGCCGAAATCGGAGATCGAAGTGGCCTTTGCGGACTTTTCGTCCACTTTCACGGTTTTACCGGTGTTGGAGGCGCTATCGGTGGAATTAGCGTTACCTGATCCGCAGGCGGCCATGGAGCATGCGAGCACGGCGGCGAGCGAGCCGACGGCGATCTTGCGCAAAGCGTTCATCGTTTTCGTTTCCCTTGTTGTGTTGTTGTTCTTGGAATCGACAACATGGAAACGTAATGGCGTTACCTAACGTAGTGTCAAAGAATAAGTAAAGCCGAAGCGATTTTTAGGAATATTCCCGTTTCGCTTCGGCAAACTTACGATGAACTGGCCTTTTTCGTGTTGCTTCGTGTTGCTTTCTTTGCGCTTTTCAGCTTGGAATACGGCACGGCTTCGGCTCAGTTCGGCTGAGATTCAGGATTCAGCGCAGCACGCCTTCGATGAGCATGGTGATCAGGTCGGTGTAGCGCACGCCGGTGGCCTCCCATGCCTTGGGGTACATGGAGATGGACGTGAAGCCCGGCATGGTGTTGATTTCGTTGACCATCACCTTGCCGTCCTTGGTCACGAAGGTGTCCACGCGGCTCAGACCGGCACCGTCCACGGCGACGAACGCCTTCTTGGCGGTTTCGCGTACAAGGTTCAGCGTCTCTTCCGGCAGATTGGCGGGCACTTCCACGTGGCTTGCGGCGGCGTCCATGTACTTGCTGTCGAAGTCGTAGAACTGGTCGTCGCCTTCGGCGCGCTTGTCGAGTACGATTTCGCCCGGCCAGCTGGCCTGCGGCGCTTCGCCGGCCTTCGGGCACAATACCGCGCATTCGATTTCGCGCGCGTCGATGCCCTGTTCCACGAGGATGCGCCAATCGTGGTGGGACGCCTCGTACACGGCGGCCGCGAGTTCGGCCGCATCGCCCTCATGCTCCACCTTGGTCACGCCGAAGCTGGAGCCGGCGCGGGACGGCTTGACGAACAGCGGATACTGCAAGCCGGCTTCGCTAACCTGCGCCATGATCGCATCGGCGTTGGCCTTGAATTCGGAAGCCTTGTCGAAGGAACGCGCGTCGAGCGTGATGCCGGGCGCGACGGGAATGCCGGCGGCCGCAAGCAGCACCTTCGTGTAATGCTTGTCCATGCAGGCCGCGGAGGCGAGCACGCCGCACCCCACGTACGGCACGCCCATCATTTCGAACAGACCCTGGATGGTGCCGTCCTCGCCGTACGGCCCGTGCAGCACGGGGAACACCGCGTCCACATGGCCGAACGGGGTCAGCGTACCGTCATCCTCGCGGGCGAAGAAGCCGTCCTGTCCGAGAGCCACTTCAAGCACCACGTCCTTGGCGCCTGGGGTTTTCTCCACGGTCGGCAGGCCTTCGTCCAGGCTCCATCCGAGCGGATTCTCACCGTTGACGATCCACTTGCCGTCCTTGGTGATGCCCACCGGAATGGCTTCGAACTTGTCCGTGTCCAGCGCGCGCAGCGCACTCGCAGCGGAGATGCAGGAGATCGAATGCTCGTCGGCCTTGCCGCCGTACATCACCACAATGCGCTTTTTTGCCATATCTATAGCCTTTATTCCTTAACTCTTATGACTTTTCAGGATTTTTGCCAAGCATCCAGCATACAAGCCGGCTGCTACTCCTCGGTGATGCCTTCGCCGAACAGTTCGGACAGCATCTGCGCGCAGGAGATGCCGTCGTCCAGCACGTGGCTCATGGCCGTGGCGAGCGGGGTCGGCACACCGTACTGCTTGCCCAACGCCACCACCGCGTCGGTGGTCGGCACGCCTTCGGCCACGCCGTTGCTCACCTTGGTGGCCTCTTCCACGCTCAGGCCCTTGCCAAGGTTGGAGCCGAACGTGTAGTTGCGGCTCAGCGGGGAACCGCAGGTGGCGATGAGGTCGCCCACGCCGGCAAGTCCGGCGAAGGTCTTCGGATCGGCTCCGGCCGCCTCGCCCAGCGCGGTCAGTTCGGCAAGGCCGCGGGTTTCGATCATGGCCGCGGTGTTCTCGCCGTAGCCTGCGCCACGGGCCATGCCCACGGCGAGCGCCACCACGTTCTTGAGGGATCCGCACATTTCCAGGCCGATCACGTCGCGTGTCACGAAGGCGCGGAAGTAGTCGGTGGTGCAGGCGGTCGCGATTTTGCGCGCGTTGTCGATATCCGCGCAGCCGACCACGGTGGCCGCCGGCTCACGGTCGGCGATCTGCTTGCTCAGATTCGGGCCGGAGATGGCCGCGAAGCGTTCCGCCGGCAGGTCGAGCGTTTCCATGACGACTTCGTCCATGCGCTTGCCGGTGGTGCGTTCGATGCCTTTCATCAGGGAGGCCACGAGCGCGGTCTCGGGGATGAGTCCCTTGAATTCGGTCAGTGCCACGCGTGCGAACTGCGCGGCGATGGCCACGATGACGATGTCGGCGTTGGCCACGGCTTCGGCGCGGTCTCCGGTGGCGGTCATGTTGCTGGGCAGCATTTCCACGCTGGGCAGGCGCACACCGTTGTGGTGATGGTCACGAATACCTTCCACGATTTCCGGTTCGATGGCCCACATGGTCACGTTGTTGCCCGCGTCGGCAAGCACTTGACCGAAGGCCGTTCCCCAAGCGCCAGCGCCCAGTACCGTCACATTCGCCATGAATTTGCCCCCTGGGATTATTTGGTTTGCTTTGTCCGGTCGAGCGTAGGCCACATCGGCCGCCGCTTTCAATCGACGTTGTCTTATGCTACCGCCGGCTACGCACACCGGCCGCGTGTTCCGGTCGCACGCGTATTTTGTTCGCCGCCGGAACGGGTGTGTGGGGGAAAATCAGTCTTTCACGCGACTCATGGTGCGGTAGTCCCAGTAGCCGTCAGGTGCCTGTTCGCCGCGGATTTCGGCCATGATTTCGGTCATGCGCACGCGGATGCGGCGGGGCAGTTTGTCGGCGCGGGCCCCCGGCGCTTCCTCTCCCCCCGGAACGCCGCCGCCCAGCACGGCCGCGGCGTCGAGCGGCTCGTCGTGGCGCATCACCCCACTCTTTCCCGGGCCCCCGCCCCACCCGGTGGTGTGTGCGCCGCCCCCCGGGACCGGCCGCGTCAACAGGCACCTGCGGC
>OBLO01002627.1_pt1 | contig 13697 bp, 14 predicted proteins | sample 1519401 | NCBI WGS metagenome assembly OBLO01 (sample SAMEA2602897, study PRJEB22501) | metagenome | reverse complement strand
AAAGCCACACATACAAAATATACTAAAAATGGAGAATACGTTCTAACAAACTTTCGCATAAAAACACCTCACTTCACATGTAGATAATCTAATTAAAATCAAAAGCTTATCTTAATTTATTTCATAATACTCTTCACTTCCAGTCGCTGACCATGATGTTTTACCACTACTGATCACATCTTTTGTAGACATACTATAAGCAAAAATATCAAGGATCTGCGCCTCTGAGATATACCACGAACCATCTGATTCTCCTTCCTATAAACCTTTATAGAATTAAACCCTTCTTCTGAACAAACAAGCAATTCGTTGTTTTTTACAGGAGCCGAAAACATTTCTCTTTTCTCATTGTCATTATTCTTAACAATAAGCATTGTGCATCCCCAAAATATCAACATCACAACTATAATAATTATTATTTTTCTCCTCACCTTTTCCTTCCTTATTTATTATCTGTTCTCCTTACTACATCATCCTTTACAAATACGGTATTGATAGGTGGGTATCTCCTCAATTCCATTATTAAGGATTTTATTTCCCAAATATTTAAAACTCCCATCTTTCGCAAACTTTACAGTCAGTTCATGCGTAATCACCGCCTCATTGCATAACACCATTTCACAAACCGCATCCACTGTAAGAGTAACTGTTCCATTGGAATTATGTTTAATCTTTGTAACTTCCGGGATAGAAGTTCCAAAAAAATTAGGTGCATAATTAAAACATCCCAACCGCATCCAATCATATGTCTTTTTCTTTTCATTATAACTTGCATACTTTTCAATCTCTTCTCTGGAAACAGGTAAATATTCCATGATCAATTGCTCAAATTGATCTTTGGGTATTCCACTTGGATATTTTTTTCCATTAAATTTCTTTTTATATTTCATAGCATATAAATATTCATATAAACCATTATAATCTATCTTTTGCATATGTTCTTGATCCCAATTAGAACATAAAATATTATTGCCCTGATACGCTAAACCACGAACGCATTTTCTTGATAATTTCCGCTTATTATCACTCATTGGCTTAATCCTGATCAGACAGCTTCCATCTACCATTTCCGTCACTTCAGGATATTCCGGCACACACAATTCATAGCAAAACCATCCTTTTCTCGAATATCTCCATTTCTTTATCCTTGTGTAGGAAACAAATGTAATAATTGGCTTACCATTATCATCCCACGATGCATTTGAAGCCAATAGAAACATATCCTTTCCGTCATAAATAAATTTTTCTCTTCCAATGCTGCCCTCGGAATGAACTTCATAAATAACACCCGACCCTTTCTGTTTCTTCTGTGCTTTTGCAAGAAATGAAGAAAATCTTTTATAATTCTCCATATTAGAATAATCTTCAGAAACTGTAACAGAATAACCCTGTTGTTTTATCTTTTTAATCATTTTACATATCGATTTGTTATCTAAAACAACATTTAACGAATCTCCTTTATCCGCATTTCTATATATATGTTCAAGTCCCGACATTATCTGCATAGAATCTCTTGTAGCCTCTTCATTCTCTTGAGCGGATACCGGCAAGTCATATCCTTTTTCCAGATCTTCTTCCGATATAACATCTTCTTTTGTATTATTATTTGGGACACTTTTTAGCTTTTTCTCATGTTGACTTGATGTCTTTTTCACATCATTTGTCTTTTGACTGCACGAACAGCAAAAAACACAAAGAGTCATTACAAAAAGGATTAAATATAAAAATTTTCTCATAATTCTGCACACTCCTTCCTGTTTTCAATTTTTACCAAACCATTTATCCAAAACAGCCTTATCTTTTTTTACCACATAACCACTTCCTCCTATTCCCTTTACATCTTCAACCATACTGACAATAAGAATAGGTTTTTTGTTTTTCTTATCTGGTGTCATAACAGCAAACCACCCTAATTCAGTTCCTGTCGTATCACTCTGCGACTCTTTAATTTCAGCAGTTCCTGTTTTCCCTGCTAAAATCATATCTTTACGATGTATGGCATATCCCGTCCCGTGTGAATCATTTACTACACTTTTTATACCCTCTAACACTTCTTGGGATACGGATTTGGAAAAGGCTTCTGAAATCCACTGCTCTGCTTTGGCATTTTCTTTATACAATAAATACGGTTTCAACACATTTCCGTCATTGCAAAAACTTGTGTAAATACAAGCCAAATGAAGTGGATTGACAAGTACCTGTCCCTGACCATATCCCGTATCCGCTAACCCTACCTCACTTTGAATATGCTTATTATTGGAGAACTTTGACTCCGCCATCATTATTTCAAATGGAATAGATGAATGAAACCCCAACATAGATAATGACCTCTCCATCTCTTCTGTTCCGATTTTAAGTGCTGCTTTGGCAAAATATATGTTATCTGAATATATCAATGCATTTTTCAGTATAACGGGGCTATATGTATGAAGTGTCGTAACATGATATGTCCCCCATGTTTTATCTTTTTGCCAGCTATGTCCTTCATTTCCAAAATTATCTGTTCCGGTAAATGCTTCAGACTGTAAACCAATCGCCGCAATAACAGGCTTGAATGTGGATCCCGGACACCATACTTGTCTAAAACGGTTATACAATGGTTGTTTCTTATCTTTATTTAATCTATCCCATTGCTTTTTACTCATTCCCATTATAAATGCATTCGTATCATAGGAAGGTGTACTAACCATTGCCAGCACTTCCCCAGTAAATGGATTCATGGCAATGGAACAACTTTTGTCACTTTTAAAATTTTTATATAATTGCGCCTGTAAATCCGCATCTATCGTTAATTTAATGTCTTTTCCATCTTTCACTATTTTATATGCCAGCTGCTCTTTCTCTTTTCCTTCTGAATCAGCAATATATATTTTGCATCCATTTTCCCCCTTCAATTCCTTTTCATATACCCCCTCTAACCCCGTTTTTCCAATGACACTGGCATTTGTATATCCTTCTCCTGCATGCTTTTCTAAATCTTCTGCAGTTACATTTTGTACATACCCCACTAAATGTGCAGCCTCATCCTTTAATGGGTATTCTCTGACTTCTACATCCGAAATCATTACACCAGATATTTTTAATAATTTTTCCTGTCGTTTTTGTTCCTCAACAATTGTTTCATCCGGATCCAGTGCGAGTAAATCAAGTTCTTTTACTTTTGCAATTTTTTTAATCGGGACAAATGAATCTTCTTTTACCCATTTTGCCGTTAATTCCTTTTCTATATCTTCTGGTTTTATTCCCAACAATTTCGCAATTCTGACAATGGATTTTTTCCTATTTTCTAACTTTCCAGGTATAATTCCAACAGATGAAGCAACACCCTTTCCCGCAAGCATTCTTCCATTCCTATCCAGAATTTGACCTCTCTGCGCCTGTATTACGGACACACGCACTTTGTCATCCTCTGTAAGCCCTGGATAGATTACTGAATTACTCCATACCATTTTGTACTGATCATCTTGTTCTAAAAAAGCAACTTCGTTTTTAAAATCCACTTTTCCGGCTACTGTGTCAAAGGCTGTATTATATTTAACTGTTAAACTTTCTTCTTCATAATCTATAATTTTTATATTGATGTTTTTTGCTTCAATCCCCTCATAAATAGCAGAATTGCGCTTCACAAAGTCCTCTTTTTCAATGGTTTCTTTACTCTCATTTGTTATCATTTCATACATTTCGCTATAGTTTTTCTGACAAATGCAATTCATATATGACTTCAAAACCTGTTCAGGACTTTTGACAACCTCTTTCTTAGTTATCCCTTTTATAGTAAACAGGACTACACCAGCTATAAATATTATACTTAGCACCAAAAAGCCAACACGGATCATTCTTCTTTTTCTATTATGTCTATATTTCATAATTACTCATTTTCCTTTCATTTTTCTTTCATCCAATCTATGCAACCTAACACCTTTTTTCCTGTATGACCGGATTAACTTTTGATCTACAGGAATAATACACATACGAACACTTTCGCCGTATGCGAAATAAGGATAAATTCCTACTCCATCTCTATAATACAAATCGCTTGGTAGATTATAGCTATGAAATCCTTTTTCTGTCTGAAATATATGATCATATGCCTTTTTATTTAATTTTTTATACAAACTTGTTATCTTATTCTTCTCCATATTCGGAAAAAGCATTTTCAAACAATAAAAGCATAATTTCTCATATTTCTTATACATTTTTTCTGTATAACTATGATCATCAAAATTAACAGTAATAGCTTCTATGTTTTTTGTATGTTTTATAGTGTACACAGCAACAGTGGGTAGTGTCAGTATTTTCTTATTTTCCGTATATTCATAACACATATCTCCTTTCAGCCTTCCAAAATCTTGTTTATATGAATACCATGTTACAAGCGACTGAATATATTTCTTTCCATAATCTTGGTAATAGCAATAGTTGTAAGCATCTATAAAATCTTTAATCTCTATTGCAAAGTACAATTTCCCATTTTTCCTGGCAACACTGTTATTCCAATCAATATAACTCTGCTCACAAGGTAAAGCCGTGCTTTCTGATGTTTTGGTATCCTTTCGTTTATCTTCAATCACTTTTTCGTTTTTGCAGGCAGTCAAAACAAATGTACATATCGTCATATACAAAACCCATTGTACTATATGTTTATTCTGAAACATCTTTTACTCCCTTCTTGCTATTCTTACATTTGTAAGAATTAAGGCTAAAAAAATATATATGTTTTATATTACACCTGTAAGATTTAAATGTCAAGATACAATATACTTTTCTTGAAGCCTAAATATATTATATCAATATACTTCATGCCGATTGGTTAATATATTCTTTTGCCTTTTTACAATCTTATTTGGCTTCTCAAATAAATTATAATAATTCATATACACATATTCCGGTTCTGATTCTTGATACAGCTATTGAAATTATTCTTCCGATGTACCTCGCTTCATTTCCCGTTGTTTAAAATCCTCTTTCCCATCAAAATATAAAATATATTGGTCATCATTCTGTTCTTCACCACTAATAACGACTTTTACATAGGTATCCGTCCATGTTACCTTCCAGGAATCCTGATGAACACTGCAACCATCATTAAGAACATAAAACGGATACTTTGTAATTATTCCTGATTCGTCTCTCAAAACCAACCTGGCATGGGTAAAACCAAATGGCCACTCTGGATCTCCTATTTGCTGAAACAACAATTCATATTTTCCATCTGGTGATACAGAAGAATCAACCGGATTTATTCGATACTTTGTTGCATATGTAAAGCCTCCAATCAGAGTAGCCATCAATCCGCAAAAGACACCGACATCCATCGGCAGCTTTCCGCCAAAGAATCTTGCCTGACGGTACAACTCCTGAAAAAGCAGGGTATAAACCATGCCCGGCACGAAATTAAAGGTGTCATCGTCATCCGGAATAATGATGAACAGATTGCTTTTTGTTTTCTTATCTCCGTCAATTCCGGTGCCAAACTCATCCAACGGAATGTCATTGGATGAAAAGATTTCCAACAGTTCCTCATTATCGAAAGGCTGCATACGGACATTTACCGTCATAATGACGGAACGGATCGTTTCATCCGGACCACCCCGGTATCGCTGATAGGCTTTTACCGCCGGATGATCCGGCTTCTTTTTTGCCAGTTCTTCCATACGCAGATCCAGTTTCGGCGGTGTGTCCGCATCCACAAACTGAGCCTCATCTAACAGATATAAAATCGTTTTCCAGTTTTTCTGCAATAATTCCGCCCGCCCTCTTTTCTGATTATATACTCCCTTGGGACATTCCATCCATACATAGAGGAAAAGGCTCTCCAGAAACATTCGTTCCGCCTTCTCCCAAAATGGGTCTGCACTTAAATTTTTGATGTTTGGAGAGTTTGTATTCTGTATCAGATTCGTTACCCGTTTAGTCACATCACTTTTACTGCGGATTGAGATGGTCAAGCATTTTTGTAACATTCACACTAAAAAAAATAATGCAAATGATAAAAAAGCTGTTTGAAAATGCACACGGACATGTTATTATAGTAATAGTTTTTATAGAGAAAAGAATTACAATGAAGAATATCTTTCAGAACTCCAGTTCAAACTGGGTACGATATGATAAGTATGAATGGCGCACTTCTGCAGATGGGAAATGTTATATAACCCCTGCAGCCGATGCCAAGCCATCCATCTACAATCCTATCAAGGATTATTAGAAGCTGGTGCTAACCGATGACGATTCCAGTCTGAAGGTATGTAAACACTGCGGCAAAGCATTTGCTGCCACACGGCCAAATATGGAATTCTGCTCTCCACAATGCAATGCAAGAATCAGTACAATGTATATAAGAGTAGAGCAAAGAAAAATGATACACCAACACAGGAGGTCTGATTGTATGAGAAATTCAAGCATAATTATGTACACAACCGAAGATGGCTTAACCAAGATAGAAACTACATTTGATGAAGATACTGTATGGCTTTCACTAGACCAAATGGCAGAGCTTTTTCAAAGAGATAAATCTACTATCTCAAGGCATATCAAAAACATATTTGAAGAAGGTGAATTACAACGAAATTCAGTTGTTGCAAATTTTGCAACAACTGCCTCTGACGGAAAAACATATCTGGTAGATTACTATAACCTTGACGTCATTATCTCCGTAGGCTACCGTGTAAAATCCCACCGTGGTACACAGTTCCGTATCTGGGCTATGGGAATCTTAAAGGAATATATAAATATTCTGGAGAAAGGTTCTGGAAATCTATGCTACCAGCATTGATTATGATCCCCATGCTGAAAGCTCTGTCCTGTTCTTCAAACAGGTACAAAACAAAATGCACTGGGCTGCCCACAAGCACACCGCCGCAGAAGTAATCTACGAGTGTGCCGATGCTGAAAAAGATAACATGAGACTTACCTCGTGGGCTAATGACACTATCCATCGCTCCGATGTGGAAGTTGCCAAAAACTATCTTACTGAACCGGAGCTGGATGCTCTCAATAAGATTGTTACCGCCTACCTTGATATTGCTGAGGTACACGCTCTTAATCAAGAACCTATGTATATGAAGGACTGGTTGGAAACCATTAACGATTATCTGAAAATGACCCGACGTGATATTCTTACCAGTAGCGGACATATCAGCCATAAGCAGGCTATTGAAAAAGCTCATGCAGAATATGATAAATACAAGAATCGACTGGATGATACCCTCTCTCCAGTCGAAAAGGATTTTATTGAAAGTATCGGTATGTTAGAACAAATCAGCGACAGTTCAAAAAAGTAGCATTTTTATCCTATATTCTGAATGTATATTTTTTGCTCTCAGAATGTAGGATATCAAATCAAAAATGCTGATTTTGAGATATTCCACCTACTCTATTTCATCAAATGTCACTCTTTTTATATCGTTTTTTCTCTTTACAGCACTACGATATCATCATATAAACAATAGAACATATCCTCTACTTCCGTATCCTCGTGAAAATGCCCGAAATACCATGCTGTAAAAGCTGTATTATCGGCTACTCTCTGGAGATACTGTCTTAACTCTACTTCATCATCCGACATTTCTCCATATCCCATAGCTGCAACAACCTCTCTCGGTCCGGAATGTGTCAGAATATAATCCACTTGAAAATCTACTTTTTCAAGATTGTGCCACCCCTCTTCATATTCCATACGATTAGGTATCTCCTCTGGAAACCACGATACCCCTTCCGTACGATACATTTTATCAATACTATAGGCACCGCCAAAAGTAAAGAAGCGTGTTGCATCTATCTCAAAAACCTGCCCTCTCATCAGATGGATTATTCCGCTCTCAATAAAGTGCACCTTCCCACCATTCCATATATCTATACCATATGAATTAAGTTGTTCAAAATTCTCATGATTCCCATCTATAAATAATGTAGTAACTGGAAGATTTCTAAATACCCTTCGGGTTTCAGCCTCTTCTGATGCATAGAAACCACATACACCTACATCACCGCATATAATAAGATAATCTTCCGATGTATATTCACCTTCATGTTCATTAAAGAATTTAACAATCTTGTTAATACCAATCATCCCATAATAATCTTAGTTTTTCTGTTGTTAACTCGTTTTTTCTCACTTTTTCAAAAATTACATTTGTTCTGATTGTCTATGTCATCCCCTTTGGCCTCGTATTCATGGATGAACGGATCTTTTGGGGTACACGAAATAAGACGTCGTCCTCTTTCGTTATAGTTGGCCATTCTCTTCCCCAAGTCCTTACGGCAGCAAACCTCCCATGTCATACTGGATATCCCTTCACTCCAGGGTTCCTAAATTCCTTCGTTCTGCTTATCCATAAAGGGGCGTCATGATGCTCCTTCACTGAGTCATTGCTCGAATGGAGTAAATTCTGACTTTCGGCTCTTCATGTAATTCTTCTATCGATTCCGACTACCAAAGTACATTCTTTTACTTGATTGATTTTCTGATTTTGTTTACAATACATATGAGGGTACCTCCTGAATTTTGTTGTTTAACTTGCCGGTTAACAACTTAATTCTATGGCTGGTACTCTTTTTTGCAACCCTGTCATTTGTCACCTAACAGGAATGCTCCTTGTGGTTTACTTTGTTTATTTGCTACTGAATTACTGTTCCGTTTCTTTGTAAGTACATCATAACATCTGTTGCATTTTTTACAATATTTCCGTCAGTTATAGCAACGATATTCAACTATGTTGCAACTAGTGTTATTTTTACAGCAATATATGCAGCAGCATGCACTTATCTGCAACAAACAATGATAAAGCACCTGGATTTGCAACTTTTCAAAGCTTTTTGCAACAAAAAGGCGTAAAAATAGACTGTTCAGAGCTTATTCCAGCCCAAAAACAGCCTATTTCTATCAATATTTTCATATTAAATTGCAACTTATCATAATCTTGTTGCAACAAAATCATTTCAATATCGTTTTTCTATTAAGTTAAAAAGTCTATCTGCAGTATCCGGTCCTATTTTGCCAGTTTGCTTTGATTGATTAACTCCTACAAATGAATTCTTCGAAAGCCTTGTTGCAAACACGAGATAATCCTTAAACAACTCGACAGCTTCATTCTGAATAACATTTGCAGCGATAATAACGTCAATGCCTGGATTATGATTCTTTAACTCATCAATAATCCTCATTATTGATTTTCCAGTATTAATCACACTATCAACAATAACTACTCTCTCTGTATTAATCACAGGAGTATCATCTTGCTTCGGGTTCATCGAATAAAAAATGCCGCCTGCTCCCATATATACTCCGTCACCAAAAAACCTGCCACCTCGTTCCAAAACTAAGATTGATGTATTTTTCTCTGGGAATACGGTAGCAATGTGCCTTCCTATTTTTTCTCCTAAACGCACATGTGCTGCTGCCAGCCTACTTCCACTTATTCCTGAATTCGATTTGCAGATAGCAATATCAGCTTGTACTTCTTCGTCCTCATCAGCCAATATCACCAAAGAATGATCGTAAATCGGCACCAAGCCTGATAAGCTTTCATTCTTCAATGATCGGCTTATTCGCTTACCAATATACAGAAATCCTTTATCAGCCTCGCGTAACATATATAAATCAATCTTGCTATCTCCATAGGCAAAAACAGTGTATCCATGTTCTCGCAATTGCTTTACAACATAATACTTAACATCTGCGCTTATGTATGGACTAGCAAATATAGTTCCAAGGTTCTTAACATTAGCAATATCGCTCCACAAATCTTTTATCCCAGAAGAAAGCACAACATAATTATTCGATGCAACTATGTCATATACTTCATTATTAATCGTTATTTCTGCAATTTTAGATTTGTCAATAGACGCAGCTTTTAATTCCCTTTCAAAAAGAAACGACTGATAGCCAGTGTAAAAATCTCCATCGAAGATCTTTGTATTGCCATTACAACAGAACCTATATGAATCTTGAGTAATAATGGTTTTATCTCCGTCAACCATATACAAGGTATCCTGCTTGTCGAACTGCTCTATTATTTGATTACAGATATCTGTCGCTAAATCGTAGGAGCTGAAACCTTCTCGAATTAAAGATAAGAAATCAAAAAACTTATTCTGGTCTTCTTCATTATCACTTACAACGTAGAAGTCCTTATTTCGCCTATGGCATTCCTCTCTAAGATTATTTATTTCAAACTCCTGCCATTGCCTTAACGACTCCATGGACTCGCCAGCAAACTTAGCATTTTTCTCTGACAAAGCATATCTTTCCTTAAGAGTTTCCGGAGAACAATACAGATAAATAAAAATATCGTACAAATCTCCGTCAGCCTCAGTAAATGCAACATTTTCCATAAAAGAATAGTGTCCATCTGAAACAATTACTTCATCGTTCAATCCATTAATATATTCGGTGTATTTAATTCTAACTTGATGTTTCTCTTCTTCTGATAGTTCCGAAAAGGAACCACCACAAATACGTCTCAACTCCTGGCTACCATTAATAACCTTTGCATCAGTGATTCTATCCATCAATGTACTCTTGCCTGCACAAGGCATTCCATATAATGCTATTTTCAACCAGTAAACACCTCCTTGAAACAACAGCTTCTGTCAAAATCGATAACGTCAAAACTAACCTCATTTAGGGGTGTGTCGTAAGGCATTGAAAAAGGTAAATCAATACAATTACCACATATGAATATCTTTCCATTTGCGTAAAAAATATTGTCCATTCCTGCACCACACATGCCACCATACATGGTACAGTCGTAGCCACCAGTTCTAACATTCAATCGTTCCATCGCCTTACTCAAGAATGTATTAAATTCAAGTAACGATATCCCCTGTTTTCCAATCATCCTAGAAAACGTAATCCTATTACCAAATTGCTCAAAGAAACCTATGGTCGCTTCCGGATTATCAATTGTCTCTTTTCCAACAGTACAATTCATAGAAGGATACTTCCCATTCACTTCTTTGTATAAAGCTATATTTGACATCACTCGCTCATGAGTTCCACATCTATACTTGTCGTGAATAGCAGGGACTCCATCTACTGAAAAGCCAACATTTACATTGTATCCTTTGAAGAATTCTAACTTCTCACGATCAACTAAAATACCGTTTGTAATGGTGTATGCAGCAATTCTTCCAGATTTCAAATAATCGCCAATATGAACGATATACTGCTTAAGTTTTTCATAATCTAACAGTGGTTCTCCATTGCCCACAAACCCTAACTTAAACAAATCAATATCGTTATCTTCAATATGCGAAGTAATATTATCAAGGATAGTAATTACATCCATATTGTCCTCTTGAATGTAATCCTTCTTCTCATGAAAATGGCAATAAGTACAATTGAGATTGCATCGATTATTTATCGATATACAAGCTCGTGTTACCATCTTCTATTCCCCCTCTTCTGACTATTCTTATTGCTACCTCTATTAAACTGCTTTCTTGTAGGACCAGATTCATGATACTCACTAACCCAATCAACAGCAGTTTTACCATCAAGGTCAACGATCTTCTGGTCAGCTCCTGCATCAATGAGTATCTTTCGAATATCCCAAGTATGCTTTTCCTTATTATTTTCAAAGTGACCATTCATGCAGGCCTTCATGAGCGCAGTAAATCCATTAGCATCCTGCTGGTTAATACTGGTTCTTTCATCCTCACATAAAGCAATTACAAAATCCTTCTTTCCCTCCCAGGCAGCAATCATTAATGGCATATTGCCCTCATTCTTCTGTCGTACTTTTCCGGCATCAAAAGGATTTCTACTTCCAACATTAGGATTTGCCTTACACTCTAAAAGCAAAAACATAAACATCTCATAATCCTTCATCTGCACTGCATGCGATAGAGCAGGGAAATATCTACGACTGCAATCACGCTTATTCACATCTGCACCAAGCTGAATGAGCCATTTGATTTTTTCTTTTCTTTGCTCAATTGTGGCCCTATTATTTCTTACAGCAGAAATAATAAGTGTATTTCCATCCTGAAGATATGCATTAACTTCGTCTGCTGTTGGTTCTTCGCATTCCTCATATGAATCTGCGTAATAAACGTCAATTCTAGCCAATTTAGTCATATTGATAAAACCCTGCTTAGTAGCCATATATTCTCTAAGATGTAATGCTGAAACGGATTCATGCCCTTTAAGATATGCAGAATAATCGGTGTCCTCTGTTATGATATCTACTTTGCAGTGATATGTATCAGAAGCCTCCTGTGCAATATATATTATTTTGCAATCTTCATTATCTTCATCAGCATCGCCATTATATTCCATAAGAATTGTACGAGAACCGTAGCTAATACCACGAATAACTTCCCAAGCCTTTCTCCCAAGAGGACCTGAGTTCTTATTCTTTATATTATCTAATTCATCAACAACTACCTTTGGAATAACTACCTTACTATATTCCTTGTTCAGTTCATCAATTAACTGTGAATTTTTAAGTAACGCTGAAGTATCTGGAACGGCAACCTTCTCCCCTCTTAAAAATTGCTCGGTCTGTGATTCTGACATTCCAAAAACCTTACAATATTTTCTTGCCATTTCCAATAGAGTTTTTTCTGCAGTTTTTCCACCTTCGACACGTGAAATAGACGACTTGTTCATACCAGTTCCTGGTTCCAAGCCCTCTAATACATCAATCTTCTTTGCCATGTCATCCATGGTACAGCCATTCTTTTCACGAAGCTCCTTCAATCTCGAACAAAGGAATGCTATCTGATTATCATTTGCCATAAGTAACGCCCCTTTCACAGGTATGTATGTAATTTGATTATTGGCTTTATCTCATACTCTCATTATATATATCGTTGCATTTTTCACAACGAAAAGGTGTGTTTTTGCAACAAATATTCAAAAGGCGCAACTCATCACTTCATTTACTTAATATATGCAACTAAATGAAGCTACTTGCAACAACACAAATAGCTCAGTTGCATTAATCAGCTCCACAGTAGTTTTATCTGCAACCAGTCAGTAACTCTTTTCACCACCTTCACCATCTCCCCAATAATCATCTCACTTCTATTAAATCCATCCTTCCCATAACAAGTCTTACTACAATACTTCAATTGAGATGGTATAATAAAGTTGTAACACCAACACTGGAATAAATGATATAATCAAAATGAAAGTGAAGGTGATTAAAATGGCAAACACGAACAAACGTTATGAGCCTGAATTCAAAAAAAAGATGGTCCGGCTGGTATTAGAAGAAGGACGAACCATCGCAAGCGTCAATAAAGAGTATAACCTAGGAGAAGGAACTGTCCGGAGCTGGATCAGACAGTTTGAAGAAGAATGCGAAAAGAATCCAGAAATAAAAGAAACAAAAGACATTTATGAAGAAAACCGCAGACTCCGTAAAAAATTGGAAGAAGCAGAAAAAGAAGTTCGTTTCCTAAAAAAAGCAGCCGCATTCTTCGCAAAGGAAATCGATTAGAGCAATACCGATTTATTGACCAATACCACAATGAGTTCGGAGTAAGATGGCTTCTTGCCCGATTCCATATTTATCCGAATTCCTACTATAATTACAAAAAGAACAGAAAGGCAGGTTATCTGGCAGACAAAGAAAAGAAAAAACAACAAATATTAAGTATTTACTATGAATATGACGGACGTCCCGGATATCGGATGATGGTTATATTTTTAAGAAGAAGGGGAATCCGTCTGAGCAGGACAACTGTAC
>OBLO01002625.1_pt1 | contig 13703 bp, 9 predicted proteins | sample 1519401 | NCBI WGS metagenome assembly OBLO01 (sample SAMEA2602897, study PRJEB22501) | metagenome | reverse complement strand
ATTCCGGTAAGCGTCTATCACGTAACTCAGGTCAATACCGCGTTTCCAGATTTCCTCGTCGCTCATGTTGCTCAGGTTCACGCCGTGGCAAAGCTTGCCCAGCTGGGGCGGATTCTTGGCTCCGGGAACACTGCGCGGGGTGAAGCTGTAGCTGTAGCCCGTCATGTTGGGATGCCCGTAGACCTGGAAGGGGAGGTCGGTTCCTCTTCCCAGACTGACCGGAGTGGCCTCGAAATAGCAGGTCGAGGGGTACAGATAGATGGACTTCATGTTCGGCAGATTGGGGGACGGGGGAATCGGCAGCTTGTATAGTGTCTGGTGCGTATAGTTCTTGCAGGGAATGACGGTCAGGTCGCAAGTGCGTGACGCCGGCAACCAGCGTTCGCCGTTTACCATCAGGCCCAGTTCGCCCAGCGTCATGCCGTGCACCACGGGAATCGGCAGCCAACCTACACCGGATTTATATTTCATGTCCAGTATCGGGCCGTCCACGTAGTGTCCGTTCGGATTGGGGCGGTCCAGTATCAGCACCTTGCGGTTGTATTCTGCACAAGCGTCCATCAGCCGGCACATAGAGGCATAATAAGTATAGAATCTCAGGCCTACATCCTGGATGTCTACCACAAGGATATCGAACTTGCGCATGGATGCTTCGCTTGGTTTTCCGGATTTCCCGTCGTACAGCGAGAGGATAGGTACTCCGGTCTTCTTGTCTACCGAGCTGGACACGTGTTCGCCTGCGTCGGCATCTCCTCTGAAACCGTGTTCAGGGGAGAAAATGGCTACTACATTGAACTTGTTTTCCAGCAGAATGTCCAGCAGATGCTTGTCTCCTATCATTCCTGTATGATTGGAGAATATGGCAATTCGTTTATCTTTTAGGATTGGAAAATACTCGGAAGTCTGTTCATCACCTAAAATAACTCGTTCTTCTTGTGCCCGGCACAGTAAAGAACTACATAGCACAAAGGCTAAAAGCAGCAGTTTCTTCATAATAGTATTATTAAGGAGGACGTTGTTTGCAACAAAGATACGTTTTATTTTAATATCAAAAACACTTATTTGGGTATTTTTAGTATTATCAATCATAATTTGCAAATAGTCAACTGTTCACCTTATTAATAATGGTTGAACTGCATCAACTGCGTACGGAAATACTTTTTATAAAAAGAGTGAGGGCCAAGTTTGCCCTCACTTTGGTACAATCGGTGGGAGTGCCGGTTCATTCTTCTATTCTTACCAGATGATAAAGTGTTCCCCGGTTCGATTTCTTGTTGAGGATGTCCAGCTTGCGGAGCGTGCGCCCGAAAGCTGCTATCCGGTTGATGGCCAACTTATCCCTCGTTTTCTGTTGCAGGTCGTTGAAAATCTGCATGGCTGTGAGCCATTCGCCTTCTTCGCTCTCCTCCGCGCCACGGAAATGGCAAAGGAAAAGTTCTTCCAATGGGTCTACCCGCTCGAATTCCCGGTTGTACTCCTTTACGATTGCTTCGTCAGTGTCGTCCAGCCAGTAGCGTTCACCCTTCATGATGTCGTGCATGGCTTGGGCATAGAGCTGGTGATAATTGATAGTGACGTTTGTCTGGATAGGACCGGTCACTTCGATGCAGATGAAACGGCGACTTCCCGACGGGTCGGTCAGCAGGTCTTTCAGATTGCTGGTCCCGATGAAGGAGGCATAGCGGCGCATTTCCTGAATAGTGGTACCGTAGGGCTTTCGCAGGTTGGCAACCGGTTTTTGCAGGAGGTGCTTCAAGAAGCCTTGCTGATTGGCGTTTATCTGGTCGAATTCGTCGATGTTAATCAGAAAAAAGCGGCCAAGGCTGCGCTCCGCTTCCTGCTTGCTCTTGAAGTCGATACTGTCGGTGTAGCCGAAACGCAGTTCCGGTGGCAATAGGATACGGCAGAAAGTACTTTTGCGGTAACCTTGCGGACCTACGAGCAGGGGCGAGGTATTGTTGCCGTGCTGTTTGTCGATTCCCCGCCAATGTGCCACCATGCCAAGAAACCACCGGTAGAACAGTTCCCTCCAGTGGGGATTGTGGCAGGGCACGAGGTCGGCCAATGCGCGGATGCGGTCTTTGCCGTCCCAGCGTCCGGTGTTATAGAGATATTCTTCGATGGGGTTGTATAGCGGCACGTAGTCCGAAGACAGGAAGCGGGTGATGTCGCGGTCCCACACACGTACTCCCTCTTTCAGTGCCTTCATGGCGATGCTGCTGCGTACGCGCTGGTCGGCAGGCTGGAAGTAGAAGTGGATGGAGTCGCGCTGCCGGTATTCCAAGTCGCCAAGCACGGTGTTGTAGCGGAATTCGTAGCGGCGTTTCATGAACTCTTCCAGCCGGAAAGCTGTTTCCTGGTCTTTGTTTAGGCTGCTGCGGGTGCCGAAGCCTTTCAATTCCCCGTAAAGGTTATGCAGCGTCAGGCGTACAAGGGGTTCGTCTGCCTCCCGGTAGTAGTGCACCAGTGTCTGGCGCACCGCTTCTTCTTCAGGAATGCTGGCTTTGAAGCAATGTTCGGCAAGGCGGGACAGCAGCGGGCGCAGGTCGTCGCCCCGTCGCCAGTTGTCCAAATCGCGGAAGGCGCGGTCGGGGGCGGCCTCGAAGAGCAGGTTGCATGTGTCCGCCACTTCGTAGCCGGGAGTCATTCTCAGCAACGGATTGCTTTCCTGCTGTTTCCGTTGGCGGTAGTTGTCTTCCGAGGGCAGGGCGCAGGGCTGTTCCAGGCAGAAGGCCACGGCGGTGGGGCTATAATAGGGCTGTTCGTCCACGGTCATCCGGCAGCTTTGTAGGAGTGAAGGAGCCTGGAGGGTGATGGGGAAAGGGAGAAGGGGTTGGTAGCACTTCACTGCCAGGCGGTAGGCGTGGGCGTGGAATAAGGCGATATCGTCTTCATTCTTTGGAAGCCCTCCGTCGGGCAGGGTGAAGCGTACCCATATTTTGGCGCTTCGTCCGCTGGAGCCACAGAAGGCGGCAAAGGTTTGCGGCAGCAGGGCGGCTTGTTGTTTCACCAGTTCGGCTTCGGCCACCCCGGCCAGATTGTTTACTTCCAGTAGTACCAGCCCGTTGTAGGTCTTTATCCGATGTTCTCCTGCTTTGGTGCGGGTCATTTCTACGGCGGGATAGAGACGCGGCAGTCTGTCGATATGCTCATATCGGGCGTTGGTCCCTTTCAAATGCGGGATGATGCTACGCAGCTCCGTAATGTATCCGGTCTTGTTCTCTGTTTTCAGCTTTTCCATCAACATGTCCGTTTCTTGTGTGCTGACGGCCTCTTTTCCGCTTTCGCGTTCCTCTCTGATCAGTGTGATTTTCATTCTTTATCGTGTATGTAATATTCTTGTAAAGATACGCCGGGAAAGGGGGGGATACAAGCTTTTCAAGGATTATTTTCCGATTGGCTTCTTTTTTGGGGTGGAATGTCTATATGTTTCTTTTATAAAAGGTGTTTGTTTCTTTGCTTATCCCCATAGTTTTGTCTACTTTTACACCAGAGTTTATGAACAGTCCACTAAAGTGGTCTTTCTTGTTCATATTAGTGAACGGAGCAGCTCACTACAGTGAACGGTTCTGCTCACGGGCTGGGCTGTGATATAACCTTGGTACTTCAACAGACTGCGTACGTACTTCGCACGTGTTCCGTGCAGTGCTTTATCGTATAATGTAACCCTTTAACGCAGTTTGAACTATGGCTATTTTGTTTGATTGGTACGAGAATCCGGACTCGTACGACAAATCTCCGGAAGATAAAATCCTTCATCCCCGTCTCCGCCTAAATGGGAGCAGGTCTACTGATGAATTGCGGCGGGACATCCAGGCACGTTGCTCATTGACAGAAACCGATGTGACGGCTGTGCTCGATGCTGTGTCGCACGTCATGGGCAGGGAACTTGCCGAAGGAAGGCAGGTGCATCTCGACGGCATCGGCTACTTTCGCGTGTCGCTCACCACGACCGAACCGGTAGTGGCTGCTACCAAGCGTAAGTTGACGAAGGTGAAGATGGCGGGTGTGAAATTTCGTGCCGACCAAAAACTGAAAAATGAAATTGGTACCATCAAGGCAAAGGCTTTGAAGGCAAACGAGCATTCGGCTAAACTGACGGATAAAGAGATAGACCGTCGGCTGACCAACTATTTCGCCACTCGCCCTTTTATGACACGGAATGACTTTCAAAGCGTTTGCGGCATGATGCGTACTACTGCCATGCGGCATATCCGTCGGCTGCGCACCGAAGGAAAGTTGAAGAATGAGGGAACAATGCTGCAACCGATTTATGTACCCGTTTCAGGATATTACGGTAAGAATGAGTGACTTATAACTTTGAACGAAGAAATCTTGTGGTGAGGGCAAATTTTGCCCTCACTTTTTAAATTTGCTCTCACCCACCTCTTGAATGCCGATGAATAGGGCGATGCGTGCGAAAGGTGAGGGTGGTGAGGGTGGATGTGTGAAATTTAGTTTAGTTTGATGGGCGGCTGAATATGGGTATTCCCATACGGTGTATATGTTCCAAAAGGTCGGCATTCTTTAATTTGCCATAGATGGAAAGGTCTACGCTGTAAGGCAAAAGCAGGTCGTCTATTTCATCGGAAAGGCTGCTTAAAGTATTATACGTAAGTCTGTCTCCCATCAGCGTGATGTCTATGTCGGAAAAAGGCTTGAAATTTCCTTTGGCTCGTGAGCCGTACAAAACAGCCTGCTCTATTTCTTCATGTTTCCGGAAGAGATTGCATAGCTTTTCCAGTTCATTGTCGGTCAATCCGTACATAGCTCAATCGAATAAGGATGGTGTATTCAAGGATTGCATTTTCTCTTCAAATCTGCAGAATAGGGGGAAATAGAAGTTTGTGATGTTTTCATAGATTTCAGAGACTACATCGTTGTCATAATTGTGCGATGTCAGATTTCGGGCTTCTATAGTCTCCATCCATTGCTTGTCATCAATCAATCCCATTTCAAGGGCTTTGCGTATGGCATCACGGGAGCTGCGGATGTCGGTATACCCCTGATATTCTGCATAGTCCTTCATCACTTTCCAGGCCAGTTCGTGGGTATATTCAAAACGCTGTATCCATCGTATGTCTTGCTGTACCATGATAGCTGTCTGTTTTTAAGTAAGCAAATATAAGCTTCTTTTGTGTAACGAGCAAATGGATGGGGGCTTTTTCGTGAAAGCTGTCTGGGGCTATTTTGGAGAAAGGCTGTTTTTAGGTGTGGAATAAGTTCCTGAATTTGTTGAGCCGATGTCGAAATAGTTATATATGTATGTTCTGGTTCCACATGCATTTATGAAATCAACCGTTACGCAAACTCGTTCAATTTCATGACTGTTCCGACTGCTGAAAGTAGTGAAATAATATCCTTGCATGTCTACCTCCCAATCGCAGTCAACACTCCAATGAAAATCATGCGCACCTTCAGGAATAGGATTCAATCCGCATTCACCTCCGCTTTGTGACAGATAGCCATATATAATGTCATGGTCATTTTCTTGTATTCCTGATACATTGAAAGTAATTGGTTTGGAAAACTGAACAGTGTATTCCTTTGTGTGTACTATTGCGGTTAAGGTCGTATAAATGGAACTGCCTCCGGGTGTCCCTAAATTATTCAGGGTGATAGCAGGTGATGCCTGATTTAATTGCGAATATAAATCGTTGCCAACAATCCAATCCACTGTTGCTTTTGTGGGAAAATTCTTGATACTGAATGTCCCGTTGTCACAGATTACGTCAGGGCCAATCAGTTGCATTGATGTCTTAGATACACTCAAAGGTAGCTCATTGGTAAAATTATCGGTTTGATTTTTATATTTGTAGCTCACTTTGACACTTGCGTTACCGGGTTGTGTCGGTACGATTGTTACCGTAGAGCTGTTCTGACCACTTACTATCTTAATATTCTTCCCGGTCCAATAAAATGTATGTGCCTTGCTGTCATTGATGGAATATATGTATTCTTTATATTGTTCAATATTTCTGTAGCCATCTATTTGAGGACCCATATTGGGAAAACTGATATTGCTTTTCCGAGCCATGAAATACTCTTTTGCTCCGATAGAATTTATGTAGAAATCATGGACTTCTACTCCGACATCGCTGTTCTTGAAGGCTTGCTTTGATTTCAAATTTATTTGGAATCTACTTTGTGTGACAGATGCACTTTGAGAGACTTCAGCGAATAGATTTTTATCGTAAGTCCACTTTATGCCCGTATCTTTGTTTATGGAATAATTGCACCAAAGTGTTATCGTATCTCCCAATTCAAATGTTGAAGGGGCATTGATTGGCATAGGTTTCATTTTGACATTGATGTTTCTTAGATCTGCGGTAAGTTCGATTGTACTTTTTTCAGGACGTACCATCAGGGTAGAATTACTACCTGCTTTAGTCCATAATACATTTATTGGAAAATGGTTTTTTCCTGCTGGAATTTGGGTTACCCATGTACTCTCGAATCGTTCTTGGTAGTTTGTTTTGAATCGTGCTTCTCCACCGACTGCTGAAATTCTTATACCTACAGATTGTTTTTGTATAGGAATACTTAAATCATAAGTGTAGTAACCATCACTAACATAGGGGTTCATTTCGCCCGTAATAGTACCGCTTATGTAGGAAGCACGTGTTGTGACATCAGAATAGAAATCCTTATCTTGTAACTCGTCTGTTTGTTCTTCTTTGTTGCAACTACTATTGATGAAGCAGATTAGTAGTACGAAAAATATGTTCTTCTTTTTCATGATATGTTTCTTGTTAGTATGTTATGAACGAAGGGAAAGTATATGATATTGATTTATGGTTCCTTTTAGAAGGTGCTATTCGTGTTTCTATACACCTTTTAAAGGGAATAACAAAAGCGTCCATACATTTGTATTTAGATACATGGAATGTATGAACGCTTTAATTAAATCCAAACGAGGTACAGCGCGATATGCTGTTTTTAGTTGATTACCAACCCGGATTCTGCTTCATGTTTTTATTCAGGGTCAACTGTGTAGTTGGAATCGGGTAGAAATAATGTTTGGCTTCATAAGTACGGATTTGTGCATCGGAGGCATCTATATATCCGTTCTTGGTCGCTTCTTCACAGTCAGGCACATTGCTTACGTTGGCGCCCAACATGGTGTTCGGGTACTTGGTTGAATCCAATTTGTCGAGCTGGTGCCAACGGATTAAATCCCAATATCGGTACCAGTTATCCATAATCAGTTCGCAACGGCGACAGCGGCGTATCTCCCAAATCAGATTGCTTACTCCCATATTATTGGCAGGATCGGCATCTGGAGTAGTTGTCATAGCCGGCAGGCCGGCACGAGCCTGAAGCTTGTTTATGGAGTTGTTGAGATCGTCTTGTGTGAGAGAACCCATTTCGGCTTTGGCTTCTGCAAAGTTCAGATAAATAACTGAAATCCAATAGAGCGGGCAGTCGGTGTATTGGTAGCCGATGTTGTTTCGGTCGCTTACACTCAATTCTTCGGGGTTATCATACTTGGCGATGCCATAACCGGTCGATGTGGTGAAGGCTGCTACACCGGCACGGCTGTAGGCGTGGCCTCTGAAAGAAAGTACCGGGTCAAGAATTTCGGACAGGCGCTTGTCGCGTACGGCCAAAACCTCTCTTATAGAGTAATTTTTGTCTGCATCCAATACGGCTGCATCGTCCTTGTTTTTCGAGGTTGTTGCCAACGGTTTTCCATCAAGGAAAAGGAAACTGTCGAATGCGTCCTTTGAAATGCCGTGCGTACCACTTGTGTTGATTGTGTAGTCAATGGTGGAGTGCCTTAGCGAACTTTGTGCATAAGGCTTGTAGAAAATCATTTCCGGATTGCTTGCCAGGCTGACAGAATTATAGTTGGCTTTGTAACTGTTACTTAGAGAGTAGTTTTTGGCCATAAGATATTCGCAGGCTGATACACATTCTTGCAAGTATTTGTTGGCGCGGCTCTCATCAGCGGCTTTGCCATTCTCGGCTTGAGTGCGATATTTGCAGTATGTACCTTCATATAAGGTGATGTCTGCTTTCATGGCATATGCCATGTCGGTGCTGAAACGTTGCCGATTGCTGTTTGCGGTAATGTGTTCGCACGCATAATTGATGTCTGCCAGCACATGGTCCATCACTTCATCCCGGTCGGTGCGTGGTCCGTAGAGGGCTTCGCTGTCGGCTGGGTCGATAACTTTGTCTATCCATTGCACATCGCCGTACATACGGACCAACTGATAGTATTCCCACGCACGGTTCATGCGTGCAAGACCTTCATAGTGGGCCTTTGTTGCTTCATCAAGAGAGGAAGACTGTACACCGGCAATGATATAGTTGGCGCGTCGGATTTCTGTGAAAGGGGCTGACCAGTTTGTGGAAGATGCGACCACGTTAGTGTAAGTCCAGTTATGGCTTTCTGCATCTACCTGGTCATCGCTTATTGTTTTGAAGTAGAACCATCCTCCACTGGCTCCGTTGCCAAAGCCGGTAAAGTTGTTATAAAAAGTATTGCACTGATTATCCAAATTATCGGTGTTGCTCCAGTATGCCGGAGTATTCGTGAAGGTATCCAAGGGGGATTTGTCCAGCAAATCGTTGCAACCGGTTAACATCGCCAGCGCTGTGACCCCATATATAAATAATTTCTTCATTGTTCTTAAGTTTTTGAGGTTGTTATAATGTTACCTGGACTCCAAATGAGAATGTGCGTGTAATAGGAGCTATACGTCCCCATCCACCGGCTGTAAGTCCATTGCCTGTACTGATTTCGGGGTCGACTGGAAGGTCATTCCCTTTGTGGAGCAGAAAGAGGTTGCTGCCACTGAAGTAGATACGTGCTTTCTCAATGTAGGCTTTGCGTGTCCACTCTTTCGGAAGGGTATATCCCACAGTTACGTTCTTCAGACGAAGATAGGACATGTCTGTCAAATAGCGGGATTGGGGATAGTAGTTGTTGCAGCCGTTAGCTATACCGGATACGGTACCTCCACTATTATTTGTACCACGATAAAGACGTGGATAACGGTTGCCTTGATTTACCTCATAACCGGTAATGGCGGTATAGTCTGAATTCCAAAGCACTTTGTTATAGCTTGTTTGGTGGGAATAGATGGCTACGTCGGCATGTACCATGGCGGGAAGGTTTAGGGAAGAAGTCGTCCAGTCCTCACGTTTGCCTACACCTTGGAAGTAGAGGTCAAGGTCGATACCTTTCCACGCTCCGCCTAAATGGAAGCTGTATTCGTAGCGTGGCATAGAGTTTCCGATGACTTTCAAATCGCCGTGGTCGTCTGCTGTGCCTTTTCCACCGTCAATCTTGCCATTGCCGTCCAAATCCTTGAACTTGACGTCTCCCGGGCCGTAATGGAAATTACCGGATTCCAGTCCTGCCTGGCTTGCAATGCCGTTTGCATAATTCCATGAGCCGTCTGCATTTTGGCTGGTGAAGTCTTTTTCCTCGAAGTAACGGTCGGTTTCAAAACCGAAAATGTCACCGTAGGTTTTACCGGTGTAATAGGTGCTGAGCAGTTTGGAATCATTGTCCCACTTTGTTACTTTAGTCTTGGAGTCACCGATGTTGAAGTTGGCATATACGTCGAAGTCGCCGAAGGTATGGCGCCAGTTCAAGTTCAACTCCCATCCACGTGTACGTAAGGTACCGGCATTTTCATAAGGAGCAGAAGCACCCAGAGTGTTCGGCAATACTTGTGCCGGTGCCAGCATGTCACGATTCTCACGTTGGAACCAGTCGAAACCTATAGTCAGTTCGTCATTCAAGAGACCCAGGTCAAGACCTATATTGAGGGTGCGGATACGCTCCCAGGTCAAAGTACTTGATACCAAATCCGGCATGTTATACATGGTCAGGAGATTAGCGTTGGCATTATTGTTTTCAATCCAATAGATATAGCCGGTACTTTTATTGTTCAACCGTTGGCTTATTAATTGTTCGAACATGTAGTCGCCCACAGCCTCGTTGCCGATTTCGCCAAAAGAAGCACGCAACTTACCATTGCTGACAATATGTTTCAGTGGGGCGAAGTAGGCTTCTTCGGAGAAGCGGTAGCCGATGGATGCAGAAGGGAAGAAGGCCCACTGGTCGGTATGGGGGAAACGGGAAGAACCGTCGTAACGTCCGTTCAGTTCCAATAAATAAATGCCTTTGTAGTCATAATTGATACGGCCGAAATAACCGGCAGAAGCGCGGGATGTATGATTCCAACTCAAATCTTGTCCATCCTTGCCAGCCATATTCAGTTCGGGGTATCCCTCTTGATCGTACATCACATTGCGGGTACCATACAGATATTTGTATTCCTCTTCTTCTGCGTTGACACCTGCCATTACATTCAGGTTGTGTTTTTTGGCAAATGTTTTGGTATAGTTTACGTATGCGTTGGCCGTCCATGTGTTCTGTTTGGAAAAGTCTCTCCAGATACCGCTATTGCCTTTAGTGACGATGTAAGAGGGTACCGGTTTCCCGCTCCAATTGATGCCGTAAACGGAGTTGTCCTGCGAACCGCTGTTCATATTCTGAATGGCATATGTAAAGTCTGCATTAAGGGTCAGTCCTTTAACGATTTCAGCTTTCAAGAAGGTGTTCATACGGGTCAGGTCTGTTGTCACTTCACGATCGGCAGCTTGCTTCTGCATGGCCATGACGCGTGTGTCATAGCCGTCGATTGTGCCCGAAGGAATGAAATAAGAACCCCAACGCCACAAATATTGGTAGGTGTTGGCCCATGTGTCCGGGCGTTTATAGTTCTTACGACTATAGTTGATGCGTGCACCCACCTGTAGCCAGTCGTAAACATTAGTGGTGACATTGACTGAGGCATTGTACTTTTTTAGTTCGTCCGGGTGAATCTTCATCTGTCCTTGCTTTTCGTTGTAGCCGAAAGATAGGTAGTAATTGGTCTTACCAGATGTTCCTTGTATAGAAACATTGTGGCTCATGGAAGGAGCAGCTTTGTTGAAGTAGATGTCCTGTACATCCCAGTCAGCATAATAAAAAGGAGTGCCGTCCAATACGATATAGTCACCCACGTTACTATCGCTTTGGTAGAGGTTCATAGGACGGTAGCCGGTCTTGCCGCCGTTCTGTTGCTGCCACTTTTCGGCGTAAGGTAACAATTTGTCGAAATACATACCGAACAATTCAGGCATACCGGCACCACCGTTCATACTGGCTTCGATACCCATCTTTAATTGTGTGGGTACATCGGGATAGTCCGGCAGGTAAGTAGCTTGATCCCATGCAAAATTGTTGCTGTAATTGATGGTAACCTTTTCGCTAGGCTTTGCGCTCTTGGTATTGATTAGAATCACACCGAAAGCGGCGCGCGTTCCATAAATGGAGGAAGCGGAAGCGTCCTTCAGTACGGAAATATTTTCGATGTCTTGCGTATCGAGGAAAGAAATGTCATCCATCGGAACGCCGTCCACTACAATGAGTGGATTGCTGACTTCTCCATTACTCAATGTCCCCAAACCACGTATACGCATGGAGGCTGTCTCGTCGATGGCACCACTTGTGGTGAGAATGCTTAGTCCCGGAACAGCCCCTTGCAATGCTTTGGCTACATCTTGTTGTGGACGACCTGCCATTGTCTTGTTTAAGTCCACTGTAGAAACTGCTCCTGTCAAGTTAGCCTTCTTTTGTACACCGTAGCCTACTACTACTACTTCATCCAGCATCTCGGTATCTTCTTTCAGAGTTATTCTCATCGTTTTGGCTGCCTTCACTTCTTGTGTCTGATAGCCCACAAATGATATTTTTAGTGTTGCTCCCGGTGTTACGGTCAATGTAAACTTACCGTTTAGGTCGGTAATTCCGCCGTTGGTAGTCCCTTTTTCTACTACGCTGGCACCGATAATCGGTTCGCCGGCTGTATCGACAACTAAACCGCTGATGGTGATAGCTTGTAATTGTTCTGTTACACCAAGCGATTTATCAGGATTGGCTTGTGCAGCCATCACGTTGCCGCTACTTAATAACAGTGAGCTGATTGCCACTGCTGTGAGGAGTTTGCTATGTGTTAGTCCTCGTTTTTTGTGATCTTCATTCATAAATGATTGATGATTTGTTGTTAATTAAATACTTCTTAAATTTAGGGTAAGGGTAATAAGGGCCGAATAGTGAGACTATTCAACTTGCAGGATTGTTTCTTTTTCCATAGGCATTTTCTCTTTTTAAAGGTTCATAACTTTATATTATCTCTTGTTTTCCTATTTGTTTGCCAAGTCCAGACGGAACTTAGTTATATATTATATAAGGCTAAAATTTTGTTAATTACTTAACTCTATTGGTTGTTTTAAGAGATAAAAAACTCGTTATTAACAAAGGTGAGAAATGATTCGTTCATTTCGTCCTAACAAAGATACATTATTATTTAATATCAAGAACATTCCTTTGCATTTATTTAACTTTATATTCATACATTTGCAAAAAGGAGGTTATACACCTTATTATATAAAGAATTTAAGGTTCTTCTATATTTAAAGAATGGAATTCAATCAGACCATTCATTGGTGTTTCTTCAATGATTTCCAGTTCGATGCCAAATTCACGGGCAACTTCCCGCAAAATGGTCGCGTAGCTGTAAGCCAATGAACCCACAAAACGAATAGGATAATTTTTGTAGTCATATTGGCAGACATTACGAGTAAAGAAATTTCTCAGATTACCGGTAATCAGCTCAAATACATAGTCATCATTGGTATAATCTGCCAAAAAATAAGATATAGTAGACAAAAAGCGATTGGGGAACGGGCGGTTATACACAGATTCCATAACCTCATTCGGGCTTATACGGAACTTCTCAAAGAAATCCGCCGTTACATCTTTAGGAGCCAAACCTTTCAGTACATCAGACAAAAACATTTTGCCCAATACAGCACCACTACCCTCATCCCCCAGGATGTAACCTCCTGCCCGGACATTCTTTACAACGATTTTCCCATCATAAAAACATGAGTTTGAGCCGGTTCCCAAAATACAAGCAATGCCGGCCTCGCATTTGAACAAGCCACGTGCAGCTGCCAGCAAATCACTCTCTACCTGAATTGGAGTTTTGAATTGTGCTACCAATGAAGCTCCCAATACATTTTTCTTTTCATAAGAAGTACATCCGGCACCATAATAATAGACTTGTTCCAATTTCCTTTTGAAAAAATGCTCGGGTAATCCTAACCGCACACTTCGGCTAATCTCTCTTCTCGTTTGAAAGAAAGGATTTAAGCCCTCTGTGAAGGCTCGCTGTATCAGACGATTATCTTCAACCAGCGCCCATTCTGTTCTCGTAGAACCACTTTCTGCAATTAGTTTCATAGGTAGTTAGTTTCAGAATTGAATACAAATATATAGCTTTTTTTAATCTTTCCAAGGCTATTTCAAGAAAAAATCATTTTGCTGGCCATACATCTCCCTTTTGCTCATGTCTTCAATCATCCAACAAAGTATTCCCACTTTTCCAACGCAACCGTGTTTTAGTCAAAACAAGACGATAACAGACTAACAATAAGATACTATCTGGCTGAATTCCAAGTTCCGTCTGGACTTGGTAAATAAATAGAAAAAAAGAGAGATAATATAAAAGTTATGAACCTTTAAATAAAGAAAATGCCTATGAGAAATTAAAGAAATCTTCGGAAATGGTCTGACAATTCCGAACTATATGATTCCCTTACCCTAATTTTGAAAAACTGGTTTAATTAACAAA
>OBLO01002612.1_pt1 | contig 13750 bp, 14 predicted proteins | sample 1519401 | NCBI WGS metagenome assembly OBLO01 (sample SAMEA2602897, study PRJEB22501) | metagenome | reverse complement strand
ATGACGATGTTGGACATAGTGGGCCTCCTTGTACTTCTTGTATTATCGTAAAATCAGTTACTTTCTTTGCGCGCCGGTGCGCGGGGCAGAGCGCTTTTTCATTAAGGCTAATGTTCTCTTTTGATGTCAAAAGAGAACCAGAAAACCACCAGCGATTTCGACGCGCTGGATCCACGAGAAAGGGGCTGCTCGCCCCTTTCAGACCCCAAAGAAGAAGTCGAAACGGAAAAAAGCTAGCCGCTTCGCTAAACGCTTTTTTCTCGTTTCTCCGATTTACGGCTTCGCCGATGGCGTTATGTCTTAGCAGAACTTTACGTCCAGCAAAAGCGTGAAGTCTGCTGCGGAGCAGCAAATCGGCGGAGGCTCAAAATGCGGTTAAGAGATCTTCACGCCGAATGGCGTGAATCTCCAGCATTTTGAGTTGGAGCCCACCTCTCTGGGGTTACTAGGGGCGAGCAGCCCCTAGTTCGTGCCTCCCGCGCCTCGAAAGTAGCGGGCACTTTTCTGGTTCTCTTTTGGTGCGCAAAAGAGAACTTAACCCCGCGTAACAGCGCTCTATACCTCTATTATACACCAAATCCCCCTGATTTCTGTGACCAAGTCCCAAAAGCCTCCATTTTCCGCCCGAGCGCCACTTTGCAAGGGCGGGCGAGTGTGTTATACTTTCTATGAATGCGATTCAATCTTCCTGATGGAGGCTTTTTTATGTCCACAAAGCAGCGTCTGCTTTTTATCACCACCGGCGGCACCATCGCCAGCGTCCGCACCCAGCAGGGCCTCAAACCCGTGCTCACCAGCGAAGAGCTTCTGGCTCATCTGCCTGAGCTGAACGAGCTCTGCTGCCCCGACACGCTGGCCCTGTGCAGCATCGACAGCACCGACCTCGGCCCGGAGCACTGGCTGATGATGGCAAAGGCCGTACAGGAGAACTATGCCCTCTACGACGGCTTCATCATCTGCCACGGCACCGACACGCTGGCCTACTCGGCGGCGGCTCTGTCCTACCTCATCCAGAACGCCGACAAACCCGTCATCCTCACCGGCGCACAGCAGCCCATCTCCAACGAGATCACCGACGCCAAGAAAAACCTTCGCGACAGCGTCATCTGCGCCCTCGACCCCGGCAGCCGGGGCGTCATGGTGGTGTTTGGCGGCCATGTCATCGCAGGCACCCGCGCCAAGAAGAACAAGACCATCAGCTACGACGCCTTTGCCTCGGTGAATTTCCCGGCGCTGGCACTGGTACAGGGCGACCGTCTGGTGCGGTATGTGCCTTCGCCCTGGCCCACCGGCCCTGTGGAGTTTGGACGCTCGCTCAGCCCCCGCGTCTTCCTGCTCAAGCTGACGCCCGGCCTCAGCCCCGATTTGATCCCCGAAATTTTCCGCCTCTACGACTGCGTCATCGTGGAGAGCTTCGGCGTAGGCGGCATCCCCCAGCGGCTGATGGACGCCTTCGCCGAGGGCCTCGGCGACTACGACAAGACCCACAAAGTGCTCATCCTCACCACCCAGGTCACTTACGAGGGCAGCGACGTGGGCATCTATGAGGTGGGCAAGCGGGTCAAGAACCGCTTCCGCTTCCTTGAGGCCCACGACATGACCATTGAGGCCGTCGTGACGAAGATCATGTGGCTGCTGGCGCAGGACTGCGACAGCTTCGACCAGCTGCAGCAGCGGTTCTACCGGCAGGTCAATTTTGATACGTTCTACCATTGAGGAGCGTGTAATGAAAAACGAACGTGAAAAAGCCTTATTTTTAGCACAACTAAAAGACTTTGCAAATACTCTGTCCGATAAGATTGCAGTAAACGATGAATGGACCATCAAGGGCTTTATCGATATTTTCAAAAACATTTATGCGATTTCTTCCGACACTAAAATCGTCTCCAAAATATTAGAGTTGCACTTATTCCCTCAGTTTCTAGCCTTTGCCGAACAGACTGGATATGACATCGAACTTGCAACTTATCAAAATTACTACCCGGATTTGACTTTTATCTCTAAAACCGACCCTTCCATCAAATTTGCTGTCGATTTGAAAACAACTTACCGAGAAGAGAATCATCCTGATTTCTGCAATGGATTTACACTAGGTTCTCACGGCGAATACTTTATCAATCGCACAAGTACCAAAAACATTCAATATCCCTATGATGATTACAGTGGGCACTTCTGTTTCGGAATCATTTACACCCGTGCAGTGCTGGACAAAAAGAATGAGACGCATACATATTCCATTGATGAGCTGAATGAGATTCCTTCTGTTATCCACGATTTTCTCTTTTTCGCAGAAGAAAAGTGGAAAATAGCAAGTGACAAGGGTGGCAGTGGAAACACGGCAAATATCGGCAGTATCCATAATATTCAAGATATTTTAAATGGTAATGGTGTGTTTGCCAAAGCTGGTGAAGAATTGTTTGATGATTATTGGGCAAACTTTGGCAAAATAGAAATTCTTTCTGCGAACAAGCGAAAAAAGCTTTCCTCTTTTTCGGAATATCTGCAATACAGAGGACTGCCTTCCGAGTTGAATAATTGCAGAGCCTCTAAAAGGAGCACAAAATGAGCGAAAAAATATTCGTTCCTCCTCTTAAAATTCAAGGCATTAAAACAAAGCTTGTCCCCCTGATTCGAGAAAATGTGATTCTGGACAAAGAAACTATATGGTATGAGCCATTTATGGGGTCTGGTGTTGTTGGCTTTAATGTTGAGCCGGAACGTGCCGTATTTGCAGACGTCAACCCTCACATCATCAACTTTTATAACAGAATAAAAGATGGCTCTATCACCAGTGGAAGAGTCCGTGCATTTCTCGAAGCGGAAGGGAAGAAACTCGAGAATGGCGATGCCGATTATTACTATGAGGTTCGTGACCGATTCAACCAGCATCACGAACCTCTGGACTTTCTCTTTCTGAACCGTGCCTGCTTTAACGGGATGATGCGCTTCAATAAGGACTACAACTTCAATGTTCCATATGGACACAAACCTCAGCGGTTTGCAAAGGCTTATATCACAAAAATCGTAAACCAGGTCGCCCACATCGAAGAGCTTCTGAAAACCCATGAATGGGAGTTTTTGTGTCAATCCTTTGAGGATACGATAAGTTCAGCGACCCATTCCGATTTCATATACTGCGACCCTCCGTATATTGGCCGTCATGTCGATTACTATGACAGTTGGGATGAAGAACTCGAAGTTGCTCTGCACAGCGCACTCGTTAAATCACAGTCCAATTTTATGCTGTCAACATGGCATCACAATGATTACCGTTCAAACGAATATATCGAGCAGGTGTGGAATGACTGCCAAATCATCACACGGGAACATTTTTATCATGTAGGTGCAAAGGAAAAGAACCGCAATCCTGTCGTAGAGGCACTTCTTACAAACTATGTCATTACCGGCACTCAAAATCAGCTCCGGCTTGAAAACGAACAGTTGTCTCTATTTAGCACTTCCGATACACTTCCAGAAAAAATAGCAAATTAAAAACGTCCTGTATTGCTGCAAAATCAATACAGGACGTTTTACATTTCTCAAAACACCATCTGCACCAGCAGCACATAGCACAGCGTGCCGCCGGCGATGGAAACCAGCGTCTGATGCTTCCACTTATGGAGGGCGACGGTCACGCCGATGGCGATGGCCTCCGGGATGCCGTGGCTGTCCGAGGTGAGGCTGACGCCCTTGAGGCAGTAGACGATGAGCATTCCGAAGATGGCGGCGGGCAGCACATGGCCCAGATACTCCACCACCTCAGGCACCTTGCCGCCCCGGGAGCCGAACACCAGAAACGGCAGAAAGCGGGTGAGCATGGTCGCCGCCGCGCAGACGGCGATGGTCAGGATGAACTGGATATTGCTCATTTTGCCGTCTCGCTTTCTTTGGCCTCGATGGGACGGCGGAGCAGCAGCAGTGCCACAAGGATGCAGACCATCGAGGGGATGAGGAAGCTGCCTGAGCCGAAGATGCGCAGGCAGACCAGCGGGGCGGCAATGCCGATGATGGCGCTGGCGTGCTGTTTTTCCTTTTCCCACTGGTTGAGGAAGATGACCACGAACATGGCCGTCATGACGAAATCGACGCCCTCGGTGCTGAAGGGCAGGACAGAGCCGAGGGCCGCGCCCATGGCCGCGCTGGCGACCCAGTAGATCTGGTCCAGCAGGGTGATGAAGAACATGAACCAGCCCTTATCCACGCCCTCGGGCGGCTCTGCCGAGCAGGTGATGGAGAAGGTCTCGTCGCTCATGGCGAAGATCATGTAGGCGCTGCGCAGGCCGTAGCCGCGGTAGCGCTGCAGCATGGTCAGGCCGTAGAAAAGATGCCGCGCCTGGATCATCAGCGCCATCAGAAAGGCCGACACCGGCGCAAAGCTGCCCAGAAGCAGCGACGCCAGCACGAATTCCAGCGAGCCGCCGTACACTACCGTACCCATCAGGGGCGGCAGCCAGACTGGCAGGCCCAGCGACTGCACATAGATGCCGTAGCCGAGGCCCAGCACCCAATATCCGGCAAACACCGGCAGCGTCTGAGGCGCTGCGGCCCGGAACGCGCGCCATACCGGTGCGCGGTTCAAATTTATTTCGTTTTGTTCCTGCATTTATTTCAACCCTCCAATACAGTAGTATAACAGGTTTATCTGCATTTGCAAGAACTATTTATAAAGCAAAGAGGGTTCTGTGCGGACGCACAGAACCCTCTTTGCTTTATATCTTTTATTTTTTGGTGAGGTCTTTCGTGTAGAGGGCGCGGGTGGCGTTCAGGACAGCGAGGACCATGACGCCGACGTCGGCAAAGATGGCCGCCCACATATTGGCGATACCCAGAGCACCCAGCAGCAGGCAGGCCGCCTTGATGGCCAGAGCAAAGACGATGTTCTGGTAGACGATGCTCTTGGTGCGGCGGGCAATGCGCATGGCGAGGGCGATCTTGGCCGGGTCGTCATCCATCAGGACGACGTCGGCGGCCTCAATGGCGGCGTCAGAGCCTAGAGCACCCATGGCGATGCCCACATCCACACGGGAGAGGACAGGGGCGTCGTTGATGCCGTCGCCCACGAAGGCCAGCATCTCTTTGGGTTTCTTGGCAGCCAGGAGCTTCTCGATCTGGTCCACCTTATCGCCGGGCAGCAGACCGGCGTGGTACTCGTCGATGCCCAGCTCTGCCGAGACAGCCTTTGCCACCGGCTCTGCGTCGCCGGTAAGCATGACGGTCTTGCGGACGCCGGCCTGCTTGAGGCCCTTGATGGCCTGTGCGCTGTGGGGCTTCACCACGTCGGAGATGAGCAGATAGCCCGCATACTTGCCGTCGATGGCCACATGGACGATGGTGCCGGTCTGGGGGACATCGGGGACGGTGAGGCCCAGCTTTGCCATCAGGCGGGCATTACCGGCAGCGACCAGCTTGCCGTCCACCTTGGCGGTGACGCCGTGGCCGCCCAACTCCTCCACGTCGGTGACGCGGGCAGAGTCGATGTCCTTGCCGTAAGCGGCCTTGATGCTCAGGGAGATGGGGTGCTTCGACCAGCTCTCGGCCAGCGCAGCGGCTTCCACGAGGCTGTCTTCGGTACCGCCCTCCACGGGGCAGACCTTGACGACCTTGAAGGTACCCTGGGTCAGGGTGCCGGTCTTATCGAAGACGACGACGCGGGTATCGGCCAGCTCTTCCAGATAGGTCGAGCCCTTGACGAGGATGCCGCAGGCAGAGGCGCCGCCGATGCCGCCGAAGAAGCTCAGCGGGATAGAGATGACCAGTGCGCAGGGGCAGCTGATGACGAGGAAGGTAAGGGCGCGGTAGACCCAGTCGCCGAAGCGGGCGGGCTGGCCCATCAGCAGCAGAACGATGGGGGGAATGAAGGCCAGCGCCAGCGCGCCGTAGCAGACCGCCGGGGTATACACCCGGGCAAAGCGGGTGATAAAGTTCTCGGCGCGGGCCTTCTTCATGCTGGAATTTTCCACGAGGTCGAGAATTTTAGAGACGGTGGATTCGCCGAACTCCTTGGTGGTCCTGACCTTGAGCAGGCCGCTCATGTTGACACAGCCGCTGATGACCTCATCGCCGGACCGGACATCCCGGGGCAGGCTCTCGCCGGTGAGGGCGGCGGTGTTGAGGGTGGAAGCGCCCTCGACGATGACGCCGTCGATAGGCACACGCTCACCGGGCTGGACCACGATGATGGTGCCGATCTCGACCTCATCGGGGTCCACCTGCTCCAGCTTGCCGTCCTCGCCCTCGATGTTGGCGTAGTCGGGCCGGATGTCCATCAGGGCCGAGATGCTGCGGCGGCTCTTGCCGACGGCAACGCCCTGGAACAGCTCGCCGATCTGGTAGAAGATGATAACGGCACAGCCCTCGACGTAATCGCCCAACGCAAAGGCACCCACGGTGGCGACGGCCATCAGGAAGCATTCATCAAAGGGCTGACGGTTCTTGATGCCCAGAAGGGCCTTGCGGAGCACATCCCAGCCCACCACGAGGTAGGGGATGCAGTAGAGCAGCAGCTCCACCGACACGGGCAGAGGCGGCAGCAGCTTGAGCACCAGCACCAGAGCCAGAGCGGCGATGATGCGGTACAGCATTTTCTTTTGTTTTTTCGTCACGGGTACCAGCCTCCTTTTGGGGCAGTTTTCTCAGATTCAACAGGTTTTCCCCACAAGGGGCTTGTTTTCCACGCTTTCCCCCGGCTTTTCCACGAGGTTTTCCCGCAAAAAGCCGCAAATGCGCGTTCATTTTTCTTTTTTTGCGTCCAGAATGTTGAAAACGCCGTGGAAATTGTTGAAAACTGATTTATTTTTCCACATTTTCCACGCGCATCCCGGCAGTATAAGTCGAAACTCAGATGCCAAAGATCTCGCAGTCGTCCTCGACCTTCTTGCAGGCGGAGAGGACGTTCTGCATAGTAGCCTTGACGTCCGCGCCCTCATCGAACTCGACGTTCATCTTCTGGGTCATGAAGCTGACGGTAGCCTTTGCGACGCCGGCGACCGTGTTGGCGGCATCCTCCATCTTCTGGGCGCAGTTTGCGCAGTCAACTTCGATCTTGTAGCTCTTTTTCATAATAAGTACCAGCCTTTCTTTCTATATCCCCGCTCCGCCGCCGGGTGCGGCAGAGCTTGCAGCGTTTTGGGGGCATCACTCTTCGATGTGGTCCATGCCCATGGAGAGGATGCTGCGCACATGGTCATCGTCCAGTGCATAGTAAATGGTCTTGCCGTCGCGGCGGAAGCGGACGAGCTTTGAGTCCTTGAGCACCCGCAGCTGATGGCTCACCGCCGACTGGCTGAGCTGGACGGCATTTGCAATGTCCTGCACACACAGCTCATCGTCGTGGAGGGCGTAGAGTATCTTGATGCGGGTGGAATCGCCGAACACCCGGAACAAATCGGCCAGCTCGTAGAGCACCTCATCGTCCGGCAGCACCGGCGGGGCCTTGGGCAGCTTCTGTTCTGGGGCAAGAGCATTCTCAGCCATCGTTGTCATCCTTTCGCTTCAATATATGAACATCTGTTCATGTGTTCATGATAACACGCTGTATGGCTCCTGTCAAGGAGTTTTGTATAAAAAATCAGCATTCTCTTAAAATTGATAAAACAGACCGCAAAACGCAAGAAATTTGCAGATTTATTTTGCAGGAAGGGTGCAATTTAGGGCAACAGAAAAAGGCAGTCCTGACCGAACTGCCTTTTTCTAAAGCACTGCATTCATGCCCGCTTCTTCTTTTTATAGTCTGCCGCCCACGGCAGATACATGAGGAACAGCGCCAGCGCGGTGGCAGGCAGGAAGCCCAGGATATAATATTTTTCGCCCAGCAGGGCCGTGAAGGTGCTGGTGATGATGTTCCCGTAGGGATTATTGAGGAAATAGAAGTTGGTGTTAAGGGACTTATTCAGAAAGTAGATGGGCAGGGCAGAGCCGAACAGGAACGCCAGCACCTGCGGCACCCGCCGGGGACTGGGACGGTAGCCGCCCGCCACCAGCAGGACTGGATAGAGTACCAGCAGGGCATGGATACTGACGGAGTGCAGATTGATGAGCGTCCACCAAGAGGGGACATCCAGCCAGCTGGGGCAGAGCAGTGCCAGCATTGCACCCGGGATACAGAGGGCATACAGCTCCTCTTTGCACCAGTTTCTGTCCGTGATCGTGTTGTACAGACAGACGAAGACGTTGATATTGCACAGGTGCAGGGGCAGATAGCTCCAATTCCACTGGCCGGTCAGGGCCATCCCCAGCAGAAGGGCAGCTTCGTCCAGCAGGAGCAAAGCGGTGACTCCGACTAAAATGCGCCGCCGGGTGCGGGCAGAACTGCGGCGATACCACAGGGCCGCCCCCACGATAAAGGCAAGCGAAATGGCCAGCTCCATGAGGTGAACAGTGCCATACAGCGGGTAGCATCGGTAATCGGCCCCGTATTCGGCATGGGTGATGTCGTAGGATTTCCAGAAATCGTTCATCTTCTTTCCCTCCTTGTCCAGCTTATGATACCGCGTTTGGCCTCAGACGGAAAGAGTTTTGAAGGAAAATCCCGAAAACAGGTGCAATAGTGTGAGTTTTGTGGTATCCTTACAAATGTGAAATTATCTGCCGCAAACCGCGGCATCACGACAAATTAAGAAAGAGGGAATTTTTATATGTTAGAAACTGGAATCCGCGGCAAGCAGAGCGTCGCCGTGACCCCCGAGAACACCGCCAAGACCATGGGCAGCGGCACGCTGAACGTCTTCGCCACCCCCGCACTGGTGGCGCTGGCCGAAAAGACCTGCTGGATGAGCGTCGCCGACGCTTTGGATGAGGGCTGCGGCTCTGTGGGCACCAAGCTGGAGCTGGAGCACACCGCCCCCACCCCCGTGGGCATGACCGTCACCTGCGAGAGCGAGCTGACCGCTGTGGAAGGCCGTAAGCTGGTGTTCAAAGTCTCCCTGTACGACGAGAAAGGCCCCGTGGGCGGCGGCGTCCACGAGCGCTTTGTGGTCAACGACGCAAAGTTTGCCGCCAAGGCCGAGAGCAAGAAGGGCTAAGACTCTTTTTTCTCGGCAAGCTCGATGGGCGGCGGGTCGGCAGCCAGCAGCTGCTGCTCGGCCCGGGCCTGAGCTTCCTGCAAAAGCCGTGCCGCCTGTTCGCTGGCACGGAACAGCTCTAAATACATCGCTTTATAGTCCGGCGCAGCCAACACCCCCTTCCGTGTCCCATCACGTTAGAAGCTGTTTTTGTAAGCAGGGTGCATCGAACGACGAGAATTTTTGCTCGCAGACAAGGCGATTTTCCGCAGCAATCCTGAGCGGATTGCAAGGGAAAGCAACGCAGTATGCGGGCAAAAAGGCCGTTCGGGCGGTGTGCAATGCTTATGAAAACGGCTTCTAAAGGGTTAGTCTGCCCGGCAGGCTGCAAAAAAATCAACCGAGGAGTTTATCATGAAAAAAACCAATCTCTCGTGGGTGGGTGCGTTGCTGGTGTTTGCCCTGCTGCTGTGGTGTACCGCCGCAACGCCCGGCAAAATCGACGACCCTTCCACCTACACCTGCGCCGTGTACAGCTCGGCGCTGTCCCTGCTGCCCCCTGTGATAGCCATCGTGCTGGCCCTGAACACCAAAGAGGTCTACACCTCGCTGCTGGTGGGCATCGCCACCGGCGCACTGCTCTACGCCAACGGCAATCTTGAGCTGGCGCTGACCACTCTCTTCTTCAACGAAGACGGCGGCATGGTGTCCAAGCTGTCCGATTCCAGCAACGTCGGCATCCTCGTCTTTCTGGTGATGCTGGGCATTCTGGTGGCCCTGATGAACAAGGCCGGCGGCAGCGCCGCCTTTGGCCGCTGGGCCTCCACCCACATCCACACCCGGGCGGGCGCACAGTTCGCCACCCTGCTGCTGGGCATCCTCATCTTTGTGGACGACTACTTCAACTGCCTGACCGTCGGCTCCGTCATGCGCCCGGTCACTGACCGGCAGAAGGTCTCCCGCGCAAAGCTGGCCTACCTCATCGACGCCACCGCAGCACCCGTCTGCATCATCGCGCCGGTGTCCAGCTGGGCCGCCGCCGTCACGTCCTCTGTGCCGGAAGGCTCGGGCATCAACGGCTTTACCATGTTCCTGCGCACCATCCCTTATAACTACTACGCCATCCTCACCATGGTGATGAGCCTCTTCCTCATCTTCAGCGGCCTCGACTACGGCCCTATGAAGAAGCACGAGGATAACGCCCTTCTGGGCGACCTCTTCACCACCGACGACCGCCCCTACGGCGACGACGCAGACGACGGCAGCGACACCCGCGGCCATGTGGTGGACCTCATCGCGCCGGTGCTGGTGCTCATCGCGGCCTGCATCTTCGGCATGGTGTACACCGGCGGCTTCTTTGAGGGCGTGGACTTCGTCACCGCTTTTGCCAACTGCAGCGCCTCCATGGGCCTCGTGCTGGGCAGCGCCATTGCGCTGATGTTCACCTTCGTGTTTTACCGCGTGCGGGGCGTCATGACCTTTCAGGACTTCGCCGCCTGCATCCCCGAGGGCTTCAAGGCCATGGTCAGCCCCATGCTCATTCTGACGCTGGCATGGACGCTTTCCGGCATGACCGGCCTGCTGGGCGCAAAATACTACGTCGCAAGCCTGCTCAGCGGCTCTGCGGCGGCTCTGCAGTACCTGCTGCCCATCATCATCTTTGTGGTGGCGGTCTTCCTCGCCTTTGCCACCGGCACGTCCTGGGGTACTTTCTCGATTCTGGTCCCCATCGTCTGCCATGCGTTCCCGGAGGGTGAGATGCTGGTGGTCTCCATCGCCGCCTGCCTGTCCGGCGCGGTCTGCGGCGACCACTGCTCGCCCATCTCCGACACCACCATCATGGCCTCTGCCGGCGCGCATTGCAGCCACGTGAACCATGTCTCCACCCAGCTGCCCTACGCCATGACCGCCGCCGCCATCTCGGCGGGCTGCTATCTGCTCTGCGGTGCAGCACAGGCTGTCCTCGGTGATGCCGCCAACACCCTGACCTCCTTCGTGCTGCTGGCCTGTGCCATCGTCATCGAACTCGTCGTGCTCAGCATCGTCAGGGCGCGGATGGGCCATACTGGGAAGGAAGAAGTCACAAAATCTTAACGGAATCGTAGATTTTTGTCTTCCCCTCCGGCGCAAATCATGGTATACTTATTAAAAGAGTAAATTTTTTGAGCTATTTGCTCACTGGAGGAAAACCCCATGCTGGAAGAAGTCTTTCAGGACGTCTATACAAAATTCAAGCTGCATTTTTATCAGAATGTATTTCAGCGCTTTGCCACCCGCGAAGCCACGCTGACCACGGTGGAGTCCTTCTGCATGGAGGGCATCATGGCGATGGGGGAGCCCACCATTGCAGAGTTTTCCCGTATGATGGGCATCTCCACCCCCAACGCGGCTTATAAAATCGGCAGCCTCGTCAAAAAGGGCTATGTGGAGAAGATCCAGTCCACCACCGACCGCCGCGAATACTTCCTGCGCCCCACCCAGAAATACATCGATTACTACAGCATCAGCTATTCTTACCTGCACACGGTCATCGAGCGTGTGCGCAAGCGCTTCCCGGCTGAGGACTGCGACAAGATGGAGCAGATGCTCTCGGTCATCAGCACCGAGCTGATGCCGGAGCTGGATATGCTGGCCAAGTGCCGCCACCCTGAGGCTCCGGCAGAAGATACCACCCACTGACAAGCACAAAAGGCCCTCCCAGGCAAACCCGGGAGGGCCTTGTTGTTTGCAGGGAGCTTACCCTCTTACAGCACCATAAACAGGGTGCCGGCGGCGACGAGGGCGCAGCCCACCATACTTTTGGCGGTAAAGGGCTCGTGGAGGAACACAAAGGCCAGCACTAGGGTGATCACCACGCTGAGCTTGTCGATGGACACCACCTGAGAAGCCCGGCCAAGCTGCAGGGCCCGGTAGTAGCACAGCCAGGACGCCCCGGTGGCCAGCCCCGATAGGATGAGGAAGAGCCAACTCCGGCGGCTGATCTCCCCCATGCCCCCCTGGGCCCGGGTGAGGAACACCATGCCCCAGCTCATGGCCAGCACCACCACGGTGCGGATGGCGGTGGCCAGAGTGGAGTTGACCCCCTCGATGCCCACCTTGGCCAGGATCGAGGTAAGGGCCGCAAACAGGGCCGAGCCCAGTGCAAATACAAACCACATAAACAGACCTCCGTTTTTGCTGCCCAAAGCGAAGTGCGGCCGCCCCGACGGAACGGGACAGCCGCAGCTTCATGGGAATGTAACAGACAGAGCTTGTCAGGATGTTGAGCTTATGCCTTCTCCTGTGCAGCGTTTGCAGCGGCACGCTTGTTGATCTTGCTCTGGTTGTAGACAGAGTAGACGATGACCAGGATAGCGACCGTTGCAAAGACCATTGCGATGGGAGAAGTGGTGATGGCGAAGAAGTTGCCGCGCTGGATGTTCATGTAGCGCACGAAGTTCTTCTCGCACATGGGTCCCAGAATGAGGGCCAGCAGGATGGGAGAAAGCGGGAACTCGTACTTGTTCATCAGCCAGCCGATGATACCGAAGGCGACACAGACGCCCACGTCAAAGGCATTCTTGTTGATGGAGAAAGCACCCAGCAGGGAGATGACGAGGATGATGGGGTAGAGCATCTTCTTCTCGACGGAGACGATCTTTGCAAAGAAGCGGACGCCCAGGCAGCCGACGACCAGCATGCAGAGGTTTGCCAGCATCAGAGCCGCAAAGACGCGGTAGACGGTGGGCAGCTCGGTGACGTACATCATGGGACCGGGGGTGATGCCCTTCATGATGAAGGCACCCAGCAGGATGGCGGTGACGGAGTCGCCGGGGACGCCCAGAGACAGCAGGGGGATCATAGCGCCGCCGGAGCAGCCGTTGTTGGCGGACTCGGTAGCAGCAACGCCGTTGGGGATGCCGGTGCCGTACAGCTCGGGGTGCTTGCTGGCGGACTTGCTGGCGCCGTAGGAAACGAAGACCGCGATGTCACCGCCTGCGCCGGGGATGGCGCCGATGAAGGTGCCGATGAGGCCGCCGGAGAGGATGTTGGGCCAGATCTGCTTGATGGTCTTCCAATCGGGCAGGACGTTGGTGATCTTCTCGTTGGACTTCTGCTCATGCTCTTCGCCGCGGATGATGCGCTCAACGCCGGCGATGACTTCAGAGACAGCGAACAGACCGATCAGAGTGGGGATGAACTGGAAGCCATCCAGCAGGCCGGTCTGCTTGGTGGTGATGAAACGGGGGATTCCGTTGGTGGGGTCGAGGCCGACGGTGCAGAGCAGCATACCGAAGAAGGCGCTGATGAGGCCCTTGGCCACAGACTTGCCGGAAATTGCGACGATGACCGACAGGCCGAAGACGGCCAGCATGAACATCTCGCCGGGGCCGAAGTTCATGGCCATATCAGCGACCAGCGGAGACAGGAAGGTCATGACCAGTGCGCCGATGACGCCGCCGCAGAAGGAGGCGAACATGGCAACGGACAGTGCCTTGCCAGCCTGACCTTTCTTACACATGGGGTAGCCGTCCAGCAGGGTGGCGGCTGCGGCGGGCGGGCCGGGGGGGGGGGTGGGGGTAGAGGGAAAGGAAACGCCCGACATACCGCCCCCGTAGAAGCCCAGCAGCAGGCCGACGGGCCGGGGGAGGGCCATGCCGGAAGAGAAAGGGGTGGGCAGCGCCACCCCCACGGGGGCGGGCATGGCCCGGGTATAGCCCCGCCCGAAACCGCCCCCCGCGCCGCGTGAAGGCACATGCAGAGGCTACGGG
>OBLO01002608.1_pt1 | contig 13777 bp, 10 predicted proteins | sample 1519401 | NCBI WGS metagenome assembly OBLO01 (sample SAMEA2602897, study PRJEB22501) | metagenome | reverse complement strand
TACGAGATTACAAGGTGACTGGAGTTCAGACGTGTGCTCTTCCGATCTAATCCGAAAGAACCACGTTATCTCAAGGTTGTGTGGGGACTTGGGTACAAGGTGGAAAAGATCTGAACTTCGTCCTTTTGTTGTGGAAAATATCCTACACAACTTCTGTACCTGTTACCGAGACTGTTTTATTATAGAAAGGAATGGGGTATAAATGAAAAAAAGATGGTATAAAAAGAGTGGCATAAAGGGACTTCTTGTGCTGCTGACGATATTTTTTGTGACGGTTTCCTGCGTGGGAGCCGGAGCATCCGTAGTGATCATGAATAAAGGGGTCCGGCCTCTGGACAGCAAAAGCTACGTGGATTCGCAGAGTTTCAGAGACAGTGTTTATAATCTTTCGCATACGATTGTCAATGCGATCAGTAACAGATATATTCTGGATCAGGCATCGGATGATGAGCTGGTCGATCTTGCTGAACTGAACCAGGGGACGGAGCTGACACACAAAAATACGTCCGGGCTTGCATACAGAGCGAAGGATTTGTATGACTGGGCAAAAAAAACGTCCTGGGACAGAAGTGCAAATGTTCTGATCTGCCGTCAGCCGGACGGTAATGACTACTATATGTATTATAATGACTTTGCTGACAAGATTATTACCGGAGAACTGAAGTTTGTTTTTGGAAGCGAGGAAGGACAGGAAGAATATACAAAAGATATATTGTCCATGCTTTCGGGTAAGGAATATATCTATTATGGATACACTGATAACAGTATAGGAATCCGTAATGACGGAGTGGAATACGTTGCAGATGCAGAGGGCAATGTTGTTTACACAGACATATATAATTATGAGTCCAGCGGAAATAATGATGCTCCATTGAAGGAAGAATATAAGCCGGATGGAGCGGACGGCATTCTTGATGTTGTAAATAACAGTAAAGAATGGAAAGGGAACATCAGCAGAGCATATCAGTATTTATATGAGGCACTGGTAGAATACAGTGACGCATCATATGGTGAGAAAATCCTGAAAACATATACGCAGGGTGCGACAAATATCAACTATATGTATGTAGATACAAAGTCCGATAAAGTGTACAGTAATATAAATGGGGTCACTTCGGCAAATTATGAAAAAATGCTGGATAAGCTGACATCTGGTGCTGATCCTTTCATGCTCATTTCACCGGAGGTGCAGGACTGTATACTTGGTTTTACTAATGTTTCGAGCTGGACGGAATCTTACTGGCAGAGTATGATTGAGAATACAGGACTTGCCGGAGAAAATTATCTTTACTTTGTTTCTGTAGATAAAGATTTTCCTGTATTAGACAGAATCAAGCAGGAAAAACTGGCTTATGAGAAGTTTGAACCATGGCTGGTGCCGATCATGGTTGTTTCTGTGGCTGCATTTATTCTGGCACTCGTAGGAATTGTGATTCTGACAGTTGCAGCAGGACGAAACAATGAAGATGAAAAAGTACATTTGAATTTCTTTGACCGATGGTATACAGAGATTGCAGCAGGTATGATTGTTGTAATCTGGCTGATGGGACTTTCAATACTGATGCAGGCAATGGATTCAGAAGAAATGCGGATAATCTGGGAAGTCATTGATTTCGGAATGATCGGCATTTGGACAGGGTGCTGGTTCCTGACTGGCTGGCTCAGTCTGGTACGAAGAATTAAAGAGAAATCATTATGGAGAGATTCACTTCTCAGACATGTGTTGCGGCTGCTAAAGAAAATCTTTTCAGGCATCGGAAATCTGGTGGTTTTCATGAGTAAAAATACCATCAGCAGAATAAAGATAGCTGCCGGGTTTGGATGTTTTGTATTTGCACAGATGCTGCTTGTTATATTGGGAATTGGAGCCGGTGCCATGCTTCCCCTGTTGCTTTTGCTTGTATTGGATGTGGCAGTACTTTACTGGCTGCTGAAAAAAGCCTGGGGAAGAGAACAGATTATAGGTGGACTGAAAAAAATCACAGACGGTGAGCTGCAATATAAAATTCCAACGGAAAAACTCTCCGGTGAGCAGGAAATGGTGGCGGATTATATTAACCATATCGGGGAGGGACTGGACGCAGCCGTAGAAAACAGCCTCAAGAACGAGCGGATGAAGACAGAACTGATCACGAATGTTTCACATGACATCAAGACACCGTTGACATCGATCATCAACTATATAGATCTTCTCAAGAGAGAAAATCCGGAAGATCCCAAGATCAGGGGGTATCTGGAAGTTCTGGAAAATAAGGCACAGAGACTGAAGGTTCTTACAGAAGATGTCGTAGAGGCATCTAAGGCAAGCACCGGAAATATCACACTGGAAATGACAGAACTGAATTTTGTGGAACTGATTAACCAGGTAATCGGAGAATTTGAAGAAAAATTTGAAGAAAGAAATCTGCAGATGGTCGTTCATTTTGATGAGGAAGAGGCAATCATCTGTGCGGATGGACGCAGACTCTGGAGAGTTCTGGAAAATGTTTTTGGAAATGTATCTAAATATGCGATGGAAAACACAAGAGTCTATGTAGATATGAATGTGAACCGTCCGAATGTACGGCTCTCTCTCAAGAATATTTCCGCGCAGCCGCTGAATATCACGGCGGACGAACTGACAGAGCGCTTTATCCGTGGGGATGTTTCCAGAAATACTGAAGGAAGCGGCCTGGGACTGTCCATCGCGAAAGATCTTGTGCAGCTGCAGGGTGGGACCTTTAATCTGTATCTCGACGGGGATCTGTTTAAAGTAACGATAGAATTTAAGATGAAGTAACAAAATAAAACAACGTGAACTAAATGTATAAATAAACGAAAGATCTGCCACAGATGCAGGTTCAGAAATAAGAGATTTTATATGTCTGTGATATGTGAAATAACCATTCAGACTCCTGCAGAAAGTCTGGATGGTTATTTCAATATACAGACATTTTTATTTTCTTATGTCGGAGATGTAAAAGATAGATATAGTATATTTTTTATACTTCACGATGATTTTATTTCACGGGGCAGGTGATAGCCCTGTTTCATATCAGAGAAGTATGAGACTTTCTATTCATAATGATTCAAAACGGGGAGAATTGTAAAAAATTTCTGTACATGAAAAACAGCCGGTGAGATATAGCCGCAACAACTCTCTACAGGATTCGAGCAAGTTCTTAATGTTTGATCAATGCGTTACGAATAAAAATTATGCTGTCTGAGCGTCAGCGAGTTCATAATTTTTATTTGTGTATTTAGCAGTGATTAAACATTTTAGAACTTACCGAATCCGAAGCCTGTTGTTGCGGCTATATCTTCATCCGGCTGCAAAAATTTGTACGGAACTTTTTACGACTATCCCTGTATCCTCATTCCCCTACACCTGAATCCGGTCCGCTACTTCATTCCCAACCGCCAGCCGCCGGTCATTCCGCCCGATGATCAGCCAATCCCGGCACTTCTGGATAACCTGAATCGTGCTGCCTTCTTTAATATCCATGTTTCTCATCGTTTCCAAAATCTCTGGAACACCAAACATCCATTTGATCGTGCAGGTATCTCCTGCATTTATCTGTGATAAAGCCTGCATAAAAGTCCCTCCTTTAGGAAAGATAGAAAAGAGTTAACGTCAGATAATTTGCACTTTTGTTATTGAATTAATCATACAACTCAGAATATATGTTCGTCAATTGGAACATCAGCTAGTCAAATCTCATATTGGATAGCATATACTGACGATAGATAGTGTGCACTAAGAGACCGATTGTATACATAATGAAGCGATAATGCAATTGACAGAATTTCTTATAAATGATATTCTTTAACAGGGTTTCAAATAACTAACTAAAGTAAGAGGAGGGGAACCGTGAAGAGACATATTGCATTTTGGGTTTCAGCAATGATGACTGTGAATTTATTTACAGCGGTGCCGGCTTTTGCGACAGATGATTTTTCTGATGTAGAAGTGGCAGTTCAGGAAGACAGCAATGAAGATGCTGAAGAAATGGAAATTCAGGATTCAACAGAGGAAGATTTTGAGGATGAAGATGCAGTAACGGAAGATAGAGCTGCATCGGACAGCGAAGTAGACAGTGTGACAGATGTGGATCTGTTTTCAGACGGAGATTCTGAAAATGCAGTTGCGGAATACCAACAGTTAAAAGATGCGCCGACCGCAGAAGCAGAACAGGAGTCAGGTTTTGGGAGTGATTACCAGAAACTCCTTTTTTCTGATGGTACATATGCAGGAGGAGTCAGCCAGATTCTTGTAAATGGAAATGTATGGGAAAAAGTATCTTCAAAATACAGTTTGTTTAGAAGAAATGCATATTATATGGATAGTTCAGATGCTTCGGTAGTCTTTGACGGCAGTGGAAACGGCATATTGACCAACGGAGATATCATTACGATAAAAAATCCGTCATACCAGGATCTGCTTCTTCGTGTGAAGGGGAGTGGAAGTGATTTCGCAGTGGAGCCTTATGATCCAAACAGTGGAAATGATAAAGAAGGTCCATCTGATGGACAGAACACATTATATGTGAGATTAAACGGATATTTTGAGAGTGCACTTACCGGTCAGCAGAAATATGATGCAATCAGTGGAGCATCTACTTCGGTTTCTACGAATAAAAACAGTAATGTTATTGTCGAAGCGGCAGTGGTTCCGGACGGAACAACGCCGGGAAAAAATGACTGGAAACCTTTACATGAAGCAGTAACGGTAAATACAAAAAAGACAAGCGTAAATATCGACACGGAATCCTGTGGAATGTCAGGTGTATACTCGATTTATGACAGCTCATTGTCACTGAGCGGTGTTCCCGATCAACCGGGTTCTTATCCGGTAAGTGTAACAGTAACAGATCAGAATGGCAGAACCGCAACCAGTAATGAGCTTGTATTTAAGGTTTATTCACGTACGGAAAAACTGAGTGACTGTCTGAAACTTGAAAATGCAAAGCAGACTGCAGATGGCAAATACATGTATGATATGGAACCATGGGCAATTGCAAATTTTGGCGGTACAAATGAGACAGTAACTGTACCGGCACAGATTAAAGCATGGTATGGCTCTCATACAAGCGGCACATATGGAGAACTGGGATATGCAGTATCTGAGACAGAAAATCCGACGCAGACATTGATTATTCCGAATGGTTGTGACCTGACCCTGGTAAATATGAAAGTCTTCAGCAGTGTCCGTATTATTGTACAGGAAGGCGGCAGATTGTGCCTCAGGGATTCCTCTATGCATGGTGTGATTGAGGTGATGAATGGTGGAAGGGTTTCTGTGAACTATGACAATTATGGCAGAAGCTTTCTGACAGGTGCATCTGTGAATGGACAGCTGATTTTAAATGCGGGTGCGATTATGGAAAATTCACTGATCTATTCAAATACAAATTTCCTGGCAAATGGTTCAGAAGTACGCCATAATACATCGCCGGTAGTTCTTGTAAAAGGTGATGCTTCCATAGAAGGGGAAGTTTATATCAGAGGTGATGAGGCAGCTACAGGTACAGACCCGGCTACAGAAAAAAGTTACAGTGGACAGCCTGCACTGAAAATTTCAGGTGGTACACTGACACTTTCTGAGAATGGAGTCCTTGGTGTATACGGAGGCGGAAGAAATGCAACGACATCTGTTGGCGGGGCTGCGCTGATTCTCGATCAGGGAACTGTCAGTGGCAACGGAAAGCTTATTGCGGTTGGCGGAAATGGTACATATGATGATGGCGGAAACGGCATCAGCGGAACAGGTACGATATCTACGGCAAGCGCATGGCTGGAAGGCGGTTCTGCAATTTTGTCAAAAGAAGCTTCCGTTGCCGGAAAAGCATATGTCTCTTCAGTTAATATAGCTGATCAGACGACACTGAAAGCAATTGATGGAAGAAAAATCTCCAATAACTTTGAAAATACAACGGAAAGACAGTGGAATGATATTACAACAAAACCGAATCTGACATTATATGAAATAACAGAGCCGGATGAGAAACCGGAGCCAGGTGAGAAACCGGAGCCAGGTGAGAAACCGGAGCCAGGTGAGAAACCGGAACCGAGTGAGAAACCGGAACCGAGTGAGAAACCGGAACCGAGCAAAAAACCGGAAACGATAAAGAAACCTGCAAATGTAAATGGTGCGAAGGCAATATCTGCCGGTTATAACCAGATTAGAATTACATGGAAGAAAGCTGCAAATGCAAGTGGATATATCATTGAAAGAAAAAAAGGATCAAAATGGCAGACAATCGCAAATATAAAAGCGTCTGCACTTTCTTACACACAGCGCAATTCCAAGAAGTATCCAATTCAGACAGGACGTGGGTATGCATATCGAATCAGAGCATATCGAGTGGTTAACGGGAAATATATTTACGGAGAATATTCCGGAGCATTCAGTGGCAAAGCATTACCGGCAGCGACGACGTTAAGAGTAGCAGGAAAATCTTCCGGTATTCGGTTAAGCTGGAGAAAAGTTCCGGGTGCATCCGGATATGTAGTATACCGCTATATCGGAGGAAAACGGAGCAGAATTGCATCTACAGGCAAAATAACGCTCATAGACAGAAAAGTATCAAAAAGCCGCAGTTATGGTTATCGTGTACGGGCATATCGTATAGTAAATGGAAAGAGAGTATACGGAAGCTGGTCCGGACTGAAAAGAATAAGAAGATAAAAGCGGAAAGAATGCCGAGGCATTCTTGAATCTGCAGATGAAAGCCCTCTTTATCGAAAATGCGATAGAGAGGGCTTTTTCCAAATTCCAGGTTTACAAACATTTACAAATATGCTACTATTTTTAAAGAGCAGAAACACGTAGATTTCGCAAAAAATAAGCAAACTCACAGAACAAGAGAGTACATTTGCTGACCACATTACAGAGAATTCCCCGAAGGGGTGCACGTTTCTTTTGATTTAGAAAAGAGCGTAGTGGCAAGAACAGGACGTAACTGTTCCATTCCGGTGGCTGAGAGGGAAGTGCAGGTGCAGATGGAAGATGGCTTGGGAGAGGTGCAGTCGAGATGAGCATCGATGTCAATGAGGCAATCATGTGATATGTTGGAAATGATAGTTCGGCAATTATTCAGACTGCAACAGGACCGCCTGTTATAGCGGAAGGGTATCATGACAGCGACAGATCATCATAGAAATGATTGGAATGTCAGACTGGAATCGCACCCGATGAGGTTTCTGACCGCGAGGCAGGAACGAACAGAAGTGGTAACACGGGCAGGACTCGTCTTCTCTATATAGAATAGAGAGGGCGTTTTTTTATACCCAAGGACTGCGGAAGCAGCGTGCTGCGCAGCAATCCGTTGAGTATTATTAAATTTCATATTCAGGAGGAGATAAAATGGACAAGCAGAAGTATTATATTACAACCGCGATCGCCTATACATCCGGTAAACCGCATATCGGCAATACCTATGAGATCGTATTGGCAGATGCGATCGCACGTTACAAGAGACAGGAAGGATACGATGTATTTTTCCAGACAGGAACTGACGAGCATGGTCAGAAGATCGAGCTCAAAGCAGAAGAAGCAGGAATCACACCAAAGGAATTCGTAGACAACGTATCCGGTGAGATCAAGAGAATCTGGGATCTGATGAACACATCCTATGACAAATTCATCCGTACCACAGACGCTGACCACGAGAAACAGGTTCAGAAGATCTTTAAGAAAATGTACGCAAAAGGAGATATCTATAAGGGACATTACGAAGGAATGTACTGTACACCTTGTGAATCTTTCTTTACAGAGTCACAGCTTGTAGACGGCAAATGTCCGGACTGCGGACGTCCATGTGTTCCGGCAAAAGAAGAAGCATACTTCTTCAAAATGAGCAAATATGCAGACCGTCTGATCGATTACATTAATACACATCCGGATTTCATCCAGCCGGAATCACGTAAAAACGAGATGATGAACAACTTCCTTCTTCCGGGACTTCAGGATCTCTGTGTATCCAGAACTTCCTTCAAATGGGGTATTCCGGTAGATTTCGATCCGAAACACGTTGTTTATGTATGGCTGGATGCTCTGACAAACTATATCACAGGAATCGGATATGACTGCGACGGCGAAAGCTCCGAACAGTTCAACAAACTGTGGCCGGCAGACCTTCATCTGATCGGTAAAGATATCATCCGTTTCCATACTATTTACTGGCCGATCTTCCTGATGTCACTTGACCTGCCGCTTCCGAAACAGGTATTTGGTCATCCGTGGCTGCTTCAGGGCGATGGCAAGATGAGTAAATCCAAAGGAAATGTTATTTATGCAGATGAACTTGTAGATTTCTTTGGTGTAGATGCTGTCCGTTATTTCGTACTTCATGAAATGCCGTTCGAAAATGATGGTGTCATCACATGGGAACTGATGGTAGAGAGACTGAATTCCGAGCTTGCAAATACTCTCGGAAACCTTGTAAACCGTACTATTTCCATGTCCAACAAATACTTTGGAGGTCTTGTAGAAAACAAAGGTGTTGTTGAGCCGGTTGACGAGGATCTCAAAGCATTTGCACTGGCTGTTCCGGGCAAAGTTGCCGAGAAGATGGACAAACTGCGTGTCGCAGATGCAATGACAGAAGTCTTTACTCTGTTCAAACGTCTGAACAAATATATTGACGAAACTATGCCATGGGCACTTGCAAAAGATGAAGCAAAGAAAGACCGTCTGGCAACAGTTCTCTACAATCTGGTCGAAGGAATCACAATGGGTGCAACTCTTCTGGAATCCTTCATGCCGGAGACAACAGAGCGCATCCTTGCTCAGTTAAATGCAGAAAAACGTACTCTTGAAGACCTTAAGACATTCGGTCTTTATCCGTCAGGAAACAAAGTAACTGAAAAACCGGAGATTCTGTTTGCACGTCTTGACCTCAAAGAAGTACTTGCAAAAGTAGAAGAACTTCATCCGAAGAAAGAGGAACCGGTTGAGGAGAAAAAAGAAGAAAACGTGATCGACATTGAAGCAAAACCGGAGATCACATTTGATGATTTTGGCAAACTTCAGTTCCAGGTGGGCGAGATCATTGCCTGCGAAGAAGTCAAAAAATCCCGTAAACTTCTCTGCTCTCAGGTAAAAATCGGCAGTCAGGTACGCCAGATTGTATCCGGCATCAAATCTCACTACAGTGCAGAAGAAATGGTTGGTAAGAAAGTTATGGTTGTTACAAATCTGAAACCTGCCAAACTTGCAGGAATCCTCAGTGAAGGAATGATCCTCTGCGCCGAAGATGCGGATGGAAATCTGTCCCTGATGGTACCGGAAAAAGAAATGCCGGCAGGTGCTGAAATCTGCTGATGTATGATGGAATTTGACAGTTACTGCAAATGAAATTGCAATCCCCTGTGTATCGCAACAACGAGCACGGGGGATTTTTGTAACCAAAAGCTTTCGCATTGTACTTGCAGAGACATATGTTTTACGGGTATACTGTATGTGATTGATATGATAAATGACAGTCAGACACAGGATACGACTGCGGTGAAAATAATCAGCAGATATTTCAGGAGGGAAAAGCCATGGCGAACGGACTTACACATTTTGATAAAGAAGGAAATGCAGTGATGGTGGATGTTTCCGGTAAAAGTGTCACTTATCGGACAGCTTTGGCGACAGGTTATATTTCTGTAGGCCCCGAGATCATGACATGCGTTACAGAAGGAAATGTCAAAAAAGGTGACGTTCTCGGTGTGGCACGGGTGGCAGGCATCATGGGTGTCAAAAAAACTTCCGAACTGATTCCGATGTGTCATCCTCTTCCGATACAGAAATGTGCGATTGATTATGAACTGGATCATGAAAAGAACCGCATTCATGTATTCTGTACCGTTAAGACAGAGGGAAAAACCGGTGTGGAAATGGAGGCTCTGACAGGAGTTCAGGTGACACTTCTGACTATCTATGACATGTGTAAAGCAATTGACAAGCATATGGTAATGTCAGAAATCCATCTGATAGAAAAAACAGGAGGAAAAAGCGGAGATTTTCGTTTTGAAGATGAAACATGATAGACCGTTGTGGAAGAAATATTGACTATCTGAGGATTTCCGTGACAGACCGCTGTAACTTACGTTGCATTTATTGTATGCCCGAGGAAGGTATAAGGCTGACCGGGCGCGAAAATATTCTGCAGGAACCGGAAATCATTCGAGTATGTCGGGTGATGGCAGAGCTTGGAATCAAAAAGATCAAAATTACCGGTGGAGAACCGCTGGTACGGCCCCGGATGCCGGGCCTGATCCGTCAGATAAAAGCAATTCCGGGTATCGAAAAAGTGACACTGACTACGAATGGAATCCTTTTGAAAAAACAGATGAAGGAATTGGCAGAGGCAGGACTTGACAGTCTGAACATCAGTCTGGATACACTTGACAGGGATGGTTTCCTGAAAATCACACGCAGAGATCTTCTTGACGATACTCTTGCCGGTATTGAAGAAGCAATGAAATATCCGAACGTGCAGTTAAAGATCAACTGTGTGCCATTGGGAATAGAGGAGCAGAATCTGTGTGAGATTGCGGAATTTGCCCACAAATATCCCGTACATGTCCGTTTTATAGAGATGATGCCGATTGGTTATGGAAGTTTCTTCACAGGAATGTCACAGGAAAAAATCGTATCTCTTCTGGAAGAAAAATTTGGCATACTTAGCCCATATGAGGGACTCCCTCTTGGAAACGGTCCGTGTAAGTATTATACTGTGGATGGATTTCAGGGCAAGATAGGCTTTATCAGCGCGATCAGCCACAAGTTCTGCAGTGAGTGCAACCGCATTCGCCTGACTTCACAGGGATATCTGAAAACATGTCTGCAATATACAGCAGGACGTGATCTGAGAGAAGCGTTGAGAAACGGTGGAACGGATGAAGAATTAAAAGAAATCATAAAAGCTGCACTGTCCGAAAAACCGGACGGCCATCATTTCAGAGAAAAGGTAAAAGAAGATGATACAGAGAGTTTGTGTATGTCACAGATAGGAGGATAATAATGAAACGCGCAGCAATTATAACAGCAAGTGATTCCGGATACAGAGGTGAGCGGGAGGATTTAAGCGGCCCTGCAATCAAAGAAATTTTGGAAAGAGAAGGATATGAAGTAATTTCTATGGATATCCTTCCGGACGATCAGGTAATGCTTGCAGGAAAATTGCAGGAAATAGCAGATTCAGAAAAAGCGGAGCTGATCCTGACGACAGGCGGAACCGGATTTTCAGAGCGCGATGTCACACCGGAGGCAACGGAAGAAGTAATCGAACGAAAGGTTCCGGGAATACCGGAGGCAATCCGCGCATACAGCATGACGATCACAAAACGTGCGATGCTGAGCCGTGCGACAGCCGGAATCCGAGGGAAGACACTGATCGTAAATCTTCCGGGCAGTCCGAAAGCAGTACGGGAAAGTCTGGAATATATTATCGATACACTGGCACACGGGCTTGAAATCCTGAGTGGTGAAGCGCGTGACTGTGCACGTAAGTAGAAATATGAAAAGCCTTCGGCAGAATCAGGATATGTGAAGAAGAATATGCCATATCAGGTATGTTGCACATTTTACAGTAGGAATTGCCGGGGTATTTTTAAATAAGGGAGAATTGAGCTATGGGGAAAGTAATTGCAGTCTGCATCAGTGAAAAAAAGGGAACACAGAAACACCCGGTGCAGGAAGCAGAATTTATAGAGGACTGGGGCATCAAAGATGATGCACATGCCGGTAAATGGCACCGTCAGGTCAGTCTTTTGTCTTATGACAAGATTGAGGCATTCCGTGCACGGGGCGCAGAGGTAGAGGACGGAGCATTCGGAGAAAACCTTGTTGTGCAGGGATTCGATTTTTCTGCACTTCCAATCGGAACAAGATTTCGATGTAACGATGTTGTACTGGAAATGACACAGATTGGGAAAGAATGCCATCATGGATGTGCGATTTTCCAGAAAATGGGTGATTGCATTATGCCGCGGGAAGGCGTTTTTACAAAAGTACTTCACGGAGGAATCATCCGTGAGGGCGATGAATTTGTGATCGAGGAGTGTAAAGACTGATGGAAACACCTGTGATTTTTGAGACACATGCACATTATGATGATGAGGCTTTTGCACAGGACAGAGAGAATTTGCTTGCATCGATGCAGGAACATGGAATTAGGTATATTGTGAATGCATGTGCGTCGATCGAGAGCCTGAAAGATACAGAAGAATTAATGGAACAGTATCCGTTTGTTTATGGCGCGTTCGGTATTCATCCGGATGATGCGGAAAAAATGACGGAGGAAACTCTGGAAGAAATACGTCAGCTGTCCCGCCTGCCGAAAGCTGTGGCAATCGGAGAGATTGGTCTGGATTATTACTGGCATAAAGAAGAACATGAACATGAAATCCAGAAGAAAATGTTTCTGGCACAGATGGAGATTGCGCGCGAAGAAAAGCTTCCATTTATGGTCCACAGCAGAGATGCGGCAAAAGATACACTGGATCTGGTGAAGGATTGTATGAAAGGCGGTATGTACGGCGGTATTATCCATTGTTTTTCTTATGGAAAAGAAATGGCAAGAGAATATCTGGACATGGGACTGTATCTGGGAATCGGTGGTGTTGTCACATTTAAAAATGCGAAGAAACTGAAAGAAGTGGTTGCGTATGCACCGCTTGAACAGCTTGTACTTGAGACAGACAGTCCATACCTGAGCCCGGAACCAAACCGCGGAAAGCGTAATAGTTCACTGAATCTGCCGTATGTGGCAGAGGCAATTGCACAGATTAAAGGATGCAGCGCGGAAGAAGTAATTGCAGTAACCGAAGAGAATGCAAAGAAATTGTTACTGCGGAAATAATATCCAAAGTATCAACTACAGTTATATTAAAACTCCTTCCATATATCCGGTCACGGACAAATCAGGAATTCAGAAGTACTAATAAGAAAAAATCCTACTAAAAACGCCCTGGAAAATGATGAACTCGCTTCGCTCAGACAGCATCATTTTTCGGGGCAAAGTATTATTTTTTCTTTAAGTACTTCTACAAATTCCTTCAAGCATCCGAGACCGGATATATGGACGGAGTTTTTTATAAGCTGTAGGTTGATGACTGTGGATGGTAGGTTTCGCGCCGTGTGGGGTGGAAAGTGACTGGTGTAGTACGGACGTTATTCCTCGGATGAGTCATCGTAATAATCTGAGTCATCGTAATAATCAGCGCTGTCGTCATAGTCCGAATTGTCATCAGAATAATCTGATTCATCACTGTAATCCGACTCATCTGAGCTGTCTGAACTATCATCTGAACTTCCATCAGAGTTTTCGCTCTGCGCATCTGATGCGCTGACAGACCAGATATCATCTACATATTCACCATTAGAGTCAACCATATCACCGTCTGAATTAAAAGTAACATCAAGAAGATCCGTGTTGGTGGATGGTTTTACATTCAGGGACATGATCTCTTTGAAACGCGCCTGCAGGTTTGCAAGGGTAAAGGAATCGTCTCCGAGTACTGTACGCAGTTCATGCTGTGCGGCAAGCTCTTCTGTGTAATCAGACAACATATACGGACTGAATACACCGGCTTCTTTATTGTAATGCATGACCATAGGCTTAACTTCTGCATCTTTGATTTCTATAGAGGTCTTGCCGTCCTGTACCGTCTTCTGGATCGTAAAGCAGCCCATTCCCTCTAAAAGTGCATCGAAGGACTCTTGTGTGGAAACAAAGTTTCCGAGAGAATAGAAGATCAGCATGCTGTGCCCCTCTTTGTCTGACATACGTCCATAAGGCTGGAG
>OBLO01002605.1_pt1 | contig 13779 bp, 9 predicted proteins | sample 1519401 | NCBI WGS metagenome assembly OBLO01 (sample SAMEA2602897, study PRJEB22501) | metagenome | reverse complement strand
CACTTGAGTGAGCCTTTGCTGAATATAAGGAGTGAACAGAAGAAACATATACGGCTCTTTCATTTAAGGGAGTTAAAGGGTGTTAGAAGCCGATAGTATAGCTATACATCAACAGAACTATCGGCTTTTAACTCCTAAGCTTGCAGGGTGATAACTCCTTCTAACTCCCGATAACTCCCTTAAATGAAAAAGCCATGAGAAACATGGGAGATGTTTGTGAATATAATAAGTAAAATTCCTACCTTTGTCTTTATAACCATTGATTTTCTCCATAGCCATGTTAGAAGATTACAGAAGATACCCGATAGGAATACAGAACTTTGAACAGTTGCGCAACAACGACTGTGTGTATGTAGACAAGACGGAACTGGTTTATAGACTGACACATACCGACCGGGTCTATTTCCTCAGCCGTCCCCGCCGTTTCGGCAAGAGCCTCTCGTGTCTACGCTCGAAGCCTACTTCCAAGGAAAGAAAGACCTTTTCGGAGGGTTGGCTATGGAGCGCTGGGAGAAGGATTGGGAAAGCTATCTGGTGTTGCACATCGATTTCAGCCTAACAAAATACATGGAACTGACCGACCTTACGGGGCAGCTTAATCTCTTCCTGCACCGGTGGGAAAAGATTTATGGAAAGGATGAAGCGGAAAAGACCGCTTCCGAGCGTCTGCAAGGCATCATTCTGAGAGCTTCCGAGCAGATCGGCAAGCAGGTTGTCGTGCTGATTGACGAGTACGATGCCCCCTTGTTGGACAGCAATTCCGACACCGCCTTGCAGCAACAGCTCCGCAACGAGATGCGGAAGTTCTTCAGCCCCCCTCAAGAGGTTGGGGCAGTATCTTCGCTTTCTCTTCATCACCGGCATCAGCAAGTTCAGCCAACTGAGCATCTTCAGCGAACTGAATAATCTGAAGAACATCAGCATGCACGATGATTTCAGTGCACTCTGCGGCATCACCGAGCAAGAATTGCTCACAGACTTGAAACCGGACATCGAGCGAATGGCCAAGGCAAACAATGGGACTTATGAGGAAGCTTGCGCTCACTTGAAACGGCAGTACGACGGCTATCATTTCAGTAAGAATTGTGCCGACATCTATAATCCGTTCAGCTTGTTCAACGCTTTCGATGCAAAGGAGTACAAGAACTTCTGGTTCTCTACGGGCACTCCTACCTTTCTGATTGATATATTGCAACGCATGGATTTCGACGTGCAGAGCCTGGACGGACTTACGGCTACCGATGAACAGTTCGATGCGCCTACCGACCACATTGTCGACCCTATTCCGGTACTTTATCAGAGTGGCTACCTGACAATAAAGGGGTATGACCCTGCTTTCCGTCTTTACCGGCTGGCCTATTCCAACGGCGAAGTGCGTTATGGTTTCACGGAGTCCTTGCTTCCTGCACTCAACAAGCACATCATTTGGTAAATGTCACCCCTTCCACATGTTCGCCAATGAAGAAGCGTGCCATGTCTCCCATCTTGTACCATTTCGGTTTGCCCGGCATGTCGTCGTAAATAGCTTCTCCGTTGATTCTGAGATTCTCGAAGCGGATGTTCTTCACTTTCCGTTCTTCGTTGTAGCCGGCAATGATGGACAGTTCGGCGTTCTCTCCGTTGTAGGTGATGTCCTTGAAGAGCACGTTCTCAATCCCTCTGCCCGGAGCCGCACAATATTTCTTGTTAAAGAAGATGCGTAGGTTGACAAGTTGGCCTTGACGGAAATCTTCTATGCGGATATTCTCGAAACGCACGTTGCGGACCAGGTTGTTGTCTCCTATGTTGATGGCCATACAGCCTTGATAGTCTATCTGCTTTTCTTTATGGTCGAGGATGTCGATATTGATATAGTTCAGGTTCTCCATTACTTCTTGACCTTCGGCATCGCCGTGCAGTCCGATGAAGATGGGATGGGCCACGTCCGCCCAGAGGGTGGAATTCTGCATGGTGATGTTCTTGCATCCGCCTTTGAAGCCCATACGGGTGGCATAAACAGTGGTACAGTCGTCCGAGTTTCTGCAAAATACGCCATCGAACAGTACATTGTTGCTGGCAAACACGTTCATCCCGTCGCCCCATCCATAGGAGCTGATGGCCTTTACGTTGCGTATCGTCACGCTGTCTGAGCCACCGGTGGGGCATTGGGTGGTAATCAAGCCTTCTACCCGGATGTTTTTGGAGTTGATGATGCTGACTCCTGCTCCACGTCCTTCGGGATGTACTTCTCCCCGGCCGAAGATAGTTACATTTTCAGCATTCTTTGCTCGTATGCACCCTCTGACGATGGCTCCTCCGGAAATGTATACGGTTTTGCCTGAAGGTACATCCAGCGTGTCGCCCGGTAATTGGTGTATGCCCGGACCGAAATAAATCAAGTTGCGGTTCTTTTTTAATTTCTTCGGGTTCATACCCGGTTTCAGAGGATTGTTCCGGTCTATCGGATTGGCGAAGAGGTGCAGGTTGTGGAAGATGTCGCCGTTCACTTCTATCGATAAGTTGCGGGGAGAGTTTAGCTTGAAAGTGAGTGTGTTGCGGCTGACCTGCGGAGTGATGCCGTAGGATAGGGGACGTATGCGGGCTGTCTCTATCTCTTCCTTATGGGCGGTGACCGATACTTCCACTTCACCGTTGAAGTCGAAATAGCTCATGGAGGCCAGCTCTACATGGTGCCGGGCCTCTTTTACTTCGTCCACTTTGACGGGATAGGTGGCTATTGCTTGCCACTCTCCACCCGGTTGGCGCACTTTGACGGTGAAGTCGTTCTTCAATTCCGTCCCCTGAGGAGCGGGATAGGTGATTAACAGGTTTTGTGCGTCGATAGTCTGAACGAATCCGAGCAATAAGCCGGAGATAAAGATTAGTTTTCTTAGTTTCATTGGTAATAGAATTATGTTGCTTTAAGTAGAAATACGTTTTGTACGGGATATTCACTTAGTAGGGCTAATGATATTTGTGCAAATTAAGTGCTTTTCGGCTTTCAATCGTATATTTGTGTAGAAAACGATGGAACTTATGAAACAGATTTGCAAATTAGTAGTGATGTTATTGTTGACCTTTACCGCAGGAGTACAGGCACAATTGGTGACCTATCCTGAAAGTTTAAATCCGGGCATACCCCATAATGACGACTACACGGTACGTGTACGTATCCCCGGCGGTGAGTGGAAAGACTTGTTTGAATACAACGTACAGGTAGATATGGACAACGTGCAGAAGGCTTCCATGGTGCAATTTGATATGGGAAGTGTTGTAGAGGTAATGGTGAAGAAGAACAATGGCAGCGTGCGCGAAGTGACCATACGCCCTTTGAGTAAAGGTATTGAATACAAGCAGGTACAAAACGCCATTCTTTTCACTCTGGAAAAGCCACAGTATCTCTCTTTTGAGTTTGATGGCGACCGGTTGCACAATCTGCATCTCTTTGCCAACCCTTTGGAAACAGAAAAATATGATAAAGAGGCAAAAGGCATCATGTATTTCAGTCCGGGAGTCCACCGCCCTAAAGACTTACCTAATAATCAAATCCGTATCCCCGGTAATACCATCGTATATCTGGCACCGGGAGCGGTAGTCAAAGCGAAACTTCTGGTAGATAAAGCAGAAAATGTCCGGATTATCGGACGAGGCATCTTGGACCATCCGATACGGGGCATTGAAGTGACTGACTCAAAGAATGTGCTGATAGATGGAATTACCGTAGTGAACCCAGAACATTATACCATATTCGGAGGCGGTTCAACGGGAATCACCATCAAAAACCTGAAATCATTCAGCTGCAAAGGATGGAGCGACGGTATAGATATGATGTGTTGCCGCCAGGTACTTATTAACAATGTCTTTATGCGCAATTCGGACGATTGTATCGCTTTGTACAATCACCGTTGGAACTGGTGGGGAGGTTCATCGGATATCACAGTGCAGAACTCTATTCTTTGGGCAGATGTGGCACATCCCATTAATATAGGTGGTCATGGCGATCCGGACTCACCGACAGGAGAAGTAATAGAGAATCTGACTTTCCGTAACATCGACATTCTGGAACATGACGAGGATGATCCGATTTATCAAGGTTGCATGACAGTGGATTGCGGTGACAAGAATCAGGTCCGTAATGTCCTTTTCGAAGACATCCGGGTAGAGAATATTCAGGAAGGACGGCTGTTCTATGTAAAAGTACGCTTCAACGAGAAATATGATAAACAGCCGGGAAGCGGCATTGACGGCATTACTTTCAGGAACATTACGTACACAGGCGTAGGAGAGAATCCATCGTTGATACAAGGACTGGACAAAGAACGAACCGTGCAAAACGTGACGTTTGAAAATGTAGTAATCAATGGAGAACGGATGAAGGACTTGAAAGGAGTAGTAACCAATGAGTTTATAAAAGGAATTAAAATAAAGTGAACCATAAGAACCATGAATAGATATAGACTGCTTTTTTCAATAATCCTCTTGCTTTGCTTCTCTCCCTGCCTGCGGGCAGGAGAGTGGCAATGGTCTGTGACTCTTGACGGATTCGTCTCCAACGAAACGAATCGGAATCCTACGGCTTTCTTGTGGATACCCGCCGACTGTATGCGGGTGAAAACAATTCTTGTAGGACAACACAATATGAGCGAAGAAACTCTTTTTGACAATCCCCTTTTCCGCGAGAAGATGCAGAAGCTGGGAATCGGTTTTGTATGGATAACACCCGGCATCGACCAGCAATGGGATGTATCGAAAGGCACACAACGGATATTCGAGAAAATGATGGCCGACCTGGCAGACGTCAGCGGATATAGCGAACTGAAAAATGTCCCTATCGTGCCCATAGGCCATTCGGCCATGGCTACTTATCCCTGGAACTTTGCCGCATGGAATGCGGAACGCACCTTGGCCGTCATTTCCCTGCACGGCGATGCTCCGCGTACGAACTTGACCGGCTACGGGCGTGAGAATCTGGAATGGGGACGTACCCGTAATATCAACGGGATACCCGGACTGATGATTGAAGGAGAATATGAATGGTGGGAAGCCCGGGTAAATCCGGCACAGGCTTTCCGCATGATGTATCCTGAAAGTTGCATTTCGTTTCTGTGTGATGCAGGACGGGGACATTTTGATGTGGCAGATGAAACAGCCGCATACATCGCTCTGTTTCTGGAAAAGGCTGTCAGCCTGCGATTGACGGATGAAGTGACGAAAGACGGTAAAGTAAAACTGAATCCGATAAACCCGACCAAAGGCTGGCTGGCAGAACGCTGGCATCCCAATCAGAAGAAACGAGCCAAAGCTGCTTTCTACTCACAATATAAAGGCGATGTGCATGACGCCTTCTGGTATTTTGACCGTGAAATGGCAGAAGCGACTGAAGCACGGTATGTGCAAAGTCGCGGTAAGGAAGAACAGTATCTGGGATTTGAACAAAGCGGCAGTCTGCTGGCATACGACAAGAAACAGCATGTACGTGTACAGCCTCGCTTCAATCCGAAAGCCGATGGAATTACTTTCCATCTGAAAGCCGTATGTACGGATTCCCTGAGAACGAAACTGTCTGACGAACACGCAGATGCAACGCCGACAATCAGTCGCATCTGCGGACCGGTAGAAAAGGTAAATGACACGACATTTAAGGTATCTTTCTATCGGATGGGTATGGATAACCCACGCCGCACCGGTGATATATGCCTGCTGGCAAGCCAGACAGGAGACCGGAGGTATAAAAGTGCCGTTCAGGAAGTCAGTATCCGCATCCCCTACCGGAATACGGCAGGAGAAAGGCAGCATATACTGTTTCCGGGACTGCCCGATGTGGAAACAGGAAGCGGGTCTCTATCTTTAAAAGCCACAAGTGATTGCGGACTGCCGGTCTCTTACTACATCAAAGAAGGTCCGGCCGAGATAGAAGGAGACCAAATTGTATTCACTCCTATTCCTCCTCGCAGCAAATTTCCGGTAAAAGTGACGGTAGTTGCCTGGCAATACGGCGTTGCAGGAAAGGTGAAGACGGCCGAGCCGGTGGAACGTAGTTTTTATATAAAGAAAGAATTAATAAAAAGGTTATGAGAAATAAGAGTTTAATCCTAATGACAATTTGTGCGGCTCTATCAACCGGTCTTTCCGCCCAATCCGTTTATCCCGGACAGCATGCCGGAAAAATGAAAAAAGTGACGACCGCACCGATGCAGGTAGAAAGTTTCGACTTAAAGGACGTGCGTTTATTGCCAAGCCGCTTTCGCGACAATATGATGCGTGATTCCGCTTGGATGACTTCCATAGCAACCAATCGTTTGCTGCACGGTTTCCGCAACAATGCCGGAGTATTTGCCGGGCGTGAAGGCGGATATATGACCGTAAAGAAACTGGGTGGTTGGGAATCGCTGGACTGTGAACTGCGCGGACACACAACAGGGCATTTACTATCAGCCTATGCGCTCATGTACGCATCTACCGGAAGTGAAATATTCAAGTTGAAGGGCGACAGCCTTGTTACAGGTCTGGCAGAGGTACAGGCGGCTTTGGGAAACGGATATCTCAGTGCATATCCGGAAGAATTGATTAATCGGAACATACGTGGGACAAGTGTATGGGCACCCTGGTATACACTGCACAAACTCTTCTCCGGATTGATTGACCAATACCTCTATGCAGATAACAAACCGGCATTGGAAGTTGTGACCCGCATGGGCGACTGGGCTTATAATAAACTTAAACCACTGGATGAAGCCACCCGGAAAAGGATGATACGGAATGAGTTCGGCGGTGTGAACGAATCTTTTTATAATCTTTATGCCATCACCGGCGACGAGCGTTATCAATGGCTTGCCGAATTCTTCTATCACAATGATGTGATAGATCCGCTGAAAGAACAACGCGATGATTTAGGTACCAAGCACACGAATACCTTTATTCCAAAAGTTCTTGCCGAAGCACGCAACTACGAGCTGACGCAGGATAACGACAGTCGGAAACTGACAGATTTCTTTTGGCATACCATGATAGACCACCATACCTTTGCACCGGGATGCAGTAGTGATAAAGAGCATTATTTCGATCCACAACAATTATCCAAACATCTGACCGGATATACCGGTGAGACTTGTTGTACGTACAATATGCTGAAACTAAGCCGTCACCTGTTCTGCTGGACGGGAGATGCCAAAGTTGCCGATTACTACGAACGTGCACTCTATAATCATATTCTTGGACAACAAGATCCTGAAACGGGAATGGTATCCTATTTCTTGCCCTTACTCTCCGGCTCTCACAAAGTTTATAGTACCCGGGAGAATTCCTTTTGGTGTTGTGTAGGCAGTGGTTTTGAAAGTCATGCCAAATACGGAGAAGCTATCTATTGTCACAATGAAAAAGGAATTTACGTGAATCTCTTTATTCCGTCAGAAGTAAACTGGAAAGCAAAAGGAATAACTCTGCGTCAGGAAACAGGTTTCCCAGCAGAAGAAAACACTACATTGACCATCCAAACAGACAAACCTGTCACCACTACGATTTATCTGCGCTATCCCTCATGGAGTGAAGGCGTGAAAGTAAACGTCAACGGGAAAAAAGTATCGGTAAAGCAGAAACCGGGATCATACATTGCTGTAACCCGCCAGTGGAAAGACGGTGATCGCATTGAAGCCAATTATCCGATGAGCCTGCAGCTGGAAACCACTTCTGATAATCCTCAAAAGGGAGCTCTGCTATACGGACCGCTGGTATTGGCCGGCGAATTGGGAACAGAAGGTATGCAAACTCCGGCACCATTCTCTGATCCGGCATTATACAATGATTATTATACTTACGATTATCATATCCCGGCAGGATTGAATACGACATTGCAAGTAGACTTAAAACATCCGGAACGCAACCTGCAACGTACAGGTAAAGGACTGGAATTCAAAAATGCGGAAGGTACTATATTGAAACCTCTGTACGATGTGCACCATCAACGTTATGTTATATATTGGGATTTAAAAACAAAGTAGATGAAAAAGAATCTTCTTACAGTTTCTCTTTGGGGAATTTATCTTTTATTCCTGTCATGCCGCCCTGCCAGTAATAGGCAGGCGGTTTATAATTTTGCACCACTCGATTCCATTATTACCGGTTGGATAGACAAAGAGTATTATCCCGGTGCAGCCATTTGCGTAGTTAGAGATGACAGCATTATCTTTTGGAAAAACTATAAAGAATTCACTCCCGATACCAAAGTCTATGTAGCCTCTGCCGGAAAATGGGTGGCAGCTGCAGTCATCGGAGCGGTAGTAGACCGTACCGATTTGGATTGGAATGATAATGTAAAGAAATGGATTCCTGAATTTAAAAACGACGTAAAAGGAATGATTACTTTACGTCAGTTGCTTTCGCACACATCAGGCGTTCGCCCTTACCTGCCGGAACCACGCGTAGACAATTACAATCAGCTGGATTCGGCAGTCATGGAGATTCTTCCACTTGACACGGTTTTCACTCCCGGCACTCGTTTTGAATATGGCGGACTTGCCATGCAGATAGCCGGCCGGATGGCAGAAAAAGCGATGAATAAAGAATTTGAGGAATTATTCCAGAAATTAATTGCCCGACCTTTAGGAATGAAAAGCTCTCACTTCACGCCCGTGAATACGGATGGCGGACACGCTCCCATGCTGGGTGGAGGTCTCTGTACCACTTTGCACGACTACATGCGTTTTCTTGATATGATCTACCACAATGGCGTATTTGAAGAAAAGCAAATACTGAAACCCGAAACCATACATGAAATGCAGGCAGACCAGGTGGGAAATGCGGAAGTTCACCCGGGTGAATACGTAGAACGTGCACTGAAAAAATATCATACCGGTATATACGGTTTGGGAGAATGGAGGGAACTCATTGATGAAGCAACAGGAGAAGCCTATCAGATCAGTTCACCGGGTTGGGCCGGCGCCTATCCATGGATCAATAAACAGGGCCGGGTATATGGATTCTTCATAGCCCATGTACAGGGAAGTTCACAAAAGGAAGATGGTTTCTCGTCATTTTATGGAAGTCCCGTCATTTCACAAACTGTCTCGAACATTATTTCCCTAAAAAGATAGAATACATTGAGTATCCCCATATCTTAAATCGTATTTATATAAAAACAATAAATACGAGGATATGAAGACTATCGGCTCAACAATTATTATGTTAGCTCTCGCTTCTTCCCTTTTTGCGGACAATGGCAAGGAACTGAAGCTGGCATCTCCTGACGGAACACATGAAATAGTATTTTACCAAAAGCAGGTTTCACCTGCGGTAAACGAACTTTGTTATCGGGTAGATTACAAATCACAACCCGTAGTCAATGAGTCGCGTGCCGGGTTGGAACTGGACAACCGGATATGGGAAATGGCTTTGGGAGTTCGAAATCTGAAACAGCCTGCCTGCTGGATGGACAATCTGGAAGTGGACTCCGTGACTTACCAGCCCGAAACAAACCTCACCTGGCAGCCGCTTTACGGTGAGCGTAGCAGTGTACGCGATCATTACCGGGCCGGCACCCTTTGTCTCTCCAAGAAAGACAACTCCGGTTATCGGCTCAATATAGAGGTACGTGCCTATAATGAAGGAGTGGCTTTCCGCTATTTCTTCCCGGAACATCCGAAGGCTATCTTTCATAAAGTAGTAGGTGATCTCACAGAATACGCCTTACCGGCAGGCACAAAAGCATGGACTGAACAATGGGCACAGGCTTTCTTCGAACGCCTGAATATCGATGATATCAAACATCCGGTGGAACGTGCCCTTACGTTTGAACTCCCGAATGGCAAATGGGCCGCACTGGCAGATGCGGATGTAGACGACTGGTGCCTGACCAAATACCTCGTCTCCACCGATAAGAAGAACACGTTGACTTCTGTAATGTATAGCCCCGTAGATGTGGTGACCTATTATGCCACTCCTTGGAAGATAGTCATGGCAGCCGACAAACCGGGTGAATTGCTGGAACACAATGATATCATCCAGAATCTGAATCCGCCGTGCGAAATTGCCGATGCTGCCGCATGGGTGAAACCGGGCAAGATTATGCGCGAAACGACTATCACCACCGAAGGGGCTATTGCTACCATCGACTTCTGTGCAGCACATCATATTCCGTATATGCTTTTCGACTGGCAATGGTATATGCCCTGTACTTCACATGACGGGGATGCTACAAAAGTGGTTGACAAACTGGATATGCCCCGCGTAGTAGCATACGGTAAGGAGAAAGGAGTTGGCATCTGGGTGTACGTCAACCAGCATGCACTCATGAAACAAATGCGTGAACTCTTCCCATTGCTACGCCAATGGGGAATTGTCGGAGTGAAATCCGGTTTCGTACAATACGCCAGCCATCGCTGGGCTACCTGGTTGCACGACATGGTCCGCTTGGCAGCAGAGAACCATCTGCTGATGAATATCCATGATGAGTATCGCCCTTCAGGCTTCAGTCGTACTTATCCGAATTTATTGACTCAGGAAGGTATTTGCGGAAACGAAGAGTTTCCCGATGCAACTCATAATGTCACGCTTCCCTTCACTCGCATGATAAACGGTGCAGCCGACTATACGATCTGTTATTTCGACAAACGGCTGAAAACGACTCATGCCCACCAACTGGCAGCATCGCTCGTGTTCTACAGTCCGCTGCAAACTATCTTCTGGTATGACAAACCGTCGTTCTATCACGGAGAACCGGAAATGGAATGGTTTGAGAACTTGCAAACTGTATTCGACGATACGAAAGTATTGGATGGCGCTCCCGGCAAAAACATAACGATGGCCCGTCGTAAAGGGCAGGAATGGTTCTTGGGGGCGATGACCAATAATGAAGGTTCCGAAGAAGAAATTCCTTTGGATTTCTTGGATAAGAATAAAGTCTATCTTGCTTCTGTCTATACCGATGGCGGCGAAAAGGTGAAGACACGCACGCAGGTGGAATGCAGTTATTTATTGGTGGATGCTTCCATGACGATGAAGTTTGACCTGAAGCCCAGTGGCGGTGCTGCGGTTCGTTTTGTACCGGTGGAGGCGAAAGAGGCGAAGGGATTGAAAAAATATAAAGGAAAAATATTATAAAGGTTTAGGTGTAATTCTCCCTTTGAACGTAATAGATGATGGATTATTCAAAGAAGGTATTGTTATGGTAAAGATGTTTTTTATACTGTTTGGAGTACTTGCATTTTGTCAGGCTGTATGTGGACAGTCCGTTTCCAAAGTTTGGGTTGCCGACCGGAAGGATGGGACGTATATGAATCCTGTTCTGCATGCCGACTATTCCGATCCGGATGTGTGTGCGGTGGGAGATGATTTTTATATGACCGCTTCCAGCTTTAATTGTACTCCGGGGTTGCCCATTCTCCATTCCAAGGATTTGGTGAATTGGAAACTGGTAAACTACGCGTTGAAAACTATCGAACCGGAAGAATTCTATAACAAGCCTCAGCATGGAAAGGGCGTGTGGGCTCCTTCCATACGTTACCATAACGGTGAGTTCTATATTTATTGGGGAGATCCGGATTTCGGCATTTTTATGGTGAAGGCTAAAGACCCGCAAGGTGAATGGGATAAACCGGTATTGGTAAAGGCCGGAAAAGGCATGATAGACCCTACGCCTTTGTGGGATGAAGACGGGAAGGTCTATCTGGTTCATGCGTGGGCCGGAAGCCGTGCAGCTTTCAACAGTGTCGTCACGGTATGCGAAATGAATCCGGAAGGAACCAAAGTCATCAGCGAACCGGTGTTGGTATTTGATGGCAATGACGGGGTGAACCATACGGTGGAAGGCCCCAAATTCTACAAACGCAATGGGTATTATTATATATTGGCCCCTGCCGGTGGGGTGGTTACCGGTTGGCAACTGGCACTCCGTTCAAAGAATGTTTATGGCCCTTACGAAGTGAAGAGGGTGATGGCGCAAGGAAGTACGGACATCAACGGCCCGCATCAGGGCGCTTGGGTAGAGACGAATTCCGGTGAATCCTGGTTTGTACATTTTCAGGATAAAGCAATGTATGGGCGGGTCATTCATCTTAATCCGGTGAAGTGGACGGAGGGTTGGCCTGTCATTGGTGAAGATAAGGACGGTGACGGTTGCGGAGAACCGGTAAGACGGTATCGGAAACCGAATGTCGGGAAGACATATCCGGTAGAGACTCCGGCAGAGAGTGATGAGTTCAATTCCCGCCGGTTGGGGCTGCAATGGGAATGGCATGCCAATTATCAGGATGCTTTTGGTTTTACTTCCGATTTGGGGTATATGCGTATCTATGGGCATGTGCTGTCCGAGGACTTCGTGAATTTCTGGGAAGTGCCGAATCTGTTGTTGCAAAAGTTTCCGGCAGAAGAGTTTGCTGCCACGACCAAGTTGAAGGTGGTGGCTAAAGCTGACGGACAGCAATCCGGATTGATTGTGATGGGATGGGACTATTGTTACATTGGAGTGGAGAAGCAAGGCGACAGATTCGTGCTGAAGCAGGTGGTCTGCAAAGATGCCGAGCAACAAAATAAGGAAACTTCTACCCGTTTGATGGAATTGCCGGTAAGCCGGAAGCTTGAAGCCGGACTGTTCCCCAATTATGAACGGGACATCTATTTGCGGGTAAAGGTAGGTAAGAATGGGGTCTGCCATTTCCATTATAGTTTGGATGGAAAGAAATATCAACCGGCCGGTGAACCGTTTACTGCACGTCAAGGCAAGTGGATTGGCGCTAAAGTCGGTTTGTTCAGTACGGCTCCGTTCGGTAAAGATAGAGGTTGGGTTGATGCTGACTGGTTTCGCATAGAAAAATAAAAAGATAAGATAAATGAAAACAAAAACACTATTGGCAGGCTTGGGACTATGTTTGCTTGCTGCTTGTTCAATTTCAAAAGAGGAGTTGATTGTTGATAAGGAACTGGATTATTGTAATCGTCAGGTGCATCGTACTTTGGACATCATGCGTGGAAAGGGAGGTAAGATTGACTATACGATGATGCCTCGTAATATCTTGGATGGCCAGTACGACTGGAATTATCGCAAGGCTACGAAAGATGAATGGTGCAGCGGCTTCTGGCCGGGTATTTTGTGGTATGATTACGAGTACACCGGTGATGAAAAGATTAAAGAGGAAGCGGAGAAATTCACAGCTTCTCTGAAATTCCTTTCCGAAATCCCGGCTTTCGACCATGATTTGGGCTTTTTGGTCTTTTGCAGTTATGGAAACGGGTACCGGTTGACCCATAATCCCGAATACAAGCAGGTGATTCTGAATACGGCAGATTCATTGGCTACCTTGTTCAATCCCCGTGTAGGCACTATCCTTTCGTGGCCGCGCAATGTGGAGATGTTCGGTGGGCATAATACGATTATGGATAACCTGATTAATCTGGAGATGCTGTTCTGGGCAGCCAAGAATGGTGGTAATCCATATTTGGCAGATATAGCCGTCTCTCATGCCGATAAGACCATGAAGTACCAGTTCCGTCCGGATTATACTTCCTGCCATGTAGCAGTTTACGATACGTTGACGGGAGATTTTATCCGGGGATGTACCCATCAGGGGTATGCGGACAATTCAATGTGGGCCCGTGGGCAGGCTTGGGGAATTTATGGATATACTACGGTCTATCGTGAAACAAAAGATGTCCGTTATCTGGATTTTGTGCAAAAGGTGACGGATGTATATCTCAAGAATTTGCCGGAAGATTATGTGCCGTACTGGGATTTTAATGACCCTGCCATTCCGGATGCTCCACGAGATCGGAAGAGCACACGTCTGAACTCCAGTCACCTTGTAATCTCGT